>JGI24021J15306_10006292_pt1 | contig 14256 bp, 9 predicted proteins | sample Ectturendosymbi1_FD_15306 | JGI IMG/M metagenome (IMG submission 15306) | reverse complement strand
CAGATTTAATCTCACTTGTTATATGTCATGATGAAGATGGATGGTGTCAGATTCCAATAAATTCGTTCTTATTAGAAGTGAAGGCAGAGTGAGTGTTGGGAGGCAGTTCGTTCTCCGCACTGCTTCCACCTATCAGCTTTTGGTGAAAGCACCAGGTGCTCTATTATCGTTGGAATGCAAATCTCAAGCATTAATGAGACTGCCGCTTTCACATATTGTTGTATACCAGGGGTGTGCAACCTTTATTACTGAAGGGCCAAACGCAGTTAAACAGATTAGACCACGGGCCGCGCCTTCGTTTCACACAGGCTGTCTGGTACTAGTGACCGGCATAAAAATCCACTTTGTTGTATTGCACTTGGCCCGCGGGCCGCAGGTTGCACACCCCTGTCGTATACTATAGTTGATGCAAGTGCGGCAACTACATCAAACAGGTAAATTACATCATAAGTAATTTCCCATCACATGACAAGAAGAGATATATGTTTCGCTTCATTGATGATAACAACTAACAAGTGATAAGTTAGTTTTCACTTATTTTGCATTGGCAGTTCATTAAAGTTGTTTTCTCCTACGTTGTACATTATTAGTTTAGCTTGGTTAGGTTTTGAAATAGCTCTGCTCAAGGGGCTAATTTGCAACTGGATCGAAAAAGCACGCATCTGCCCATATGCTTGCTGATATTAAAGGGCCCCATCTGGATTTTTTGGGCCCCCAACGGCCTTTCACACGGCTCTGCTTAGACCTCAACTATTTTTCTTTTTATAACCCAAACCTGAACCCGACACACTTCCCTAAACACGATTCCCAAAGCCCTAATCATCAGTTTTCTCAGCGTATTTCATATGTATAATATTACTGTGTGCATGCGCTCATGGCGCGAAGTCAGATATTTCGTTTGACACCGGCATATTCTGAGGGTAGTCGTAATATTTGACTTATGGATAGTCAGCATGCTCAGACTACTGGCTGGTGCGCACATGCAGTTCAGTATCATGGGATTTTTTTTCATTCAGTCTGTTAATGGCGTTACTGATAGTCTGACTGATGGTTCTTTGGCACACGATGATACGAACGTGCCAGCTTGTTTCCCCTCCCTCCCGCGAGTAATAGCTCTTAATGTCATCATGCTCTCCTTTTTTGTGTATACCTTGATGCCATAGTCTGCTTCGCGCTTACTCAAAACTCTGCTGACAGTAGATACGGTTGCTTCTCGAAACGTCTGATATCGCATCATATAAATCTTTGGTTTTCGCGTTGTCATTTCGGAAATATGTTAATTCTTCTGTGGTTGTCGCGGCGTCTGCGGTAGCATTTTGAGAAATTACCTTCGTCAGTATTCAGTGCTTGTTACTTCTTTATTGCTAGTTGCTGCGTCTATTAAAATGTAGTTGTAATGATAACATGGAAACGTCCAAAAGTTTTTTCTCATTATTTCTGTTTTGAGCAAAATCAGCGACCTGGACCCTTGCTGAGTAACTTTCTAGAAGATCTTTGATGTACAGTATTCATAGGTGGAGCTGTTTGAACTTAAGCAAAACAAAAAGTTTGACAAAGTATCAAAGCGCATGCGTGAATAGATTTTCCGGAACATCAGCAAAAAGCGTGCAAGGGGTTTGAATTATACCAGGCTTATTCTCTTTTAGACGGAGACCGATCTTCCAAAATTTATACTGCGCTTGCTTTGGCGAATGCCGGGAATTGATGTGAAACACTTTTATGGAGCGATTGATGTTCGCTGCATAATATTGCACACCAGAAACGTCATGTAGTTTCGGTTACTAGTTGTTGTTGAATTTTTTCTTTAATTAGTTTGCAGTGATGAACTAACGCACAAATCGAAAGGACGAACTGTCATGAATGAAAGAGAACGTTATGAAGCTGTTTTGCATTGCCGATATGTTGATGAAGTCGTGAGAGACGCACCATGGACTTTGAGTGATGAATTTTTGGAGAAGCACAGGGTCAGTATTGCCTTATTGTTTTGATATATGTGTGTATAATACACACAAAAAGACATGTCGGACGAGCACTTTTATTGAAACAATAAAATATGTTTCAGCGCACTGCTTAAAATTACTGTTATCCGGGATATTAAGCCTTCGGTCACGCAGGGTGCAGAATTGTTGAGTAACAGTGTAGTTTCATCATTTCAATAACAATCAAGAGCAGTGGTGCACAACGTACGGCCTTCGATAATATTGCATGCGGCCGTGTACATGTACTGTAATTTCAAAAATAATTTATGGCGGCCGTGCATTAATAAAAACTCTGTCTGCTCTATGAGGATCCTTCGTAGAAAGACGGCCAAACAGACGTGCGAAAGCAGGCTAGACTCTTGTGTGTTGAAACAGAATAGAAGCAATGCAAAAAAATATAAATCTTGAAATTAGCGGCGGCCATGATTCATAAAATCAAACGTAATGCAGCCGGCAATAGAGAAAAGAATGTGTACCTCTTATCTACAACTTTATTTGTAAAAATGTCTAAACTAAATTCACATGTTTTTGATCGATACTAGTTCAGACAGAAAATCGTAGTCATCGCGAAGTGTCTGAATTTCAGGCAAACAAAAACACTACAACTTGTACTTTTCTTGCACAGCAAATTGTTTGTTCCCGGTGTGACTGTTTTTCGTGTTGCGATTCTTTAGAATATTTTATTTGAAGATATTCAGTTCATGTGTCGTTTTCATGTTGATTTTACTTCTTTCAAGAAGTTGTGTGTATCGCGAAAAGTTTACATGTTGTTTATCAGAAAGTTGTTGGACACAAATATGGAAAAAACGTTACTAACTTTCAGAAATGCATGTTATTTTATGTAAGAACAAATAGTGTCACGCGACACAGTCGGTAATGTGTTGCGTCAAAAATTCGTTGCAAGCAACAAGAATTGATTTCGTATGAATTGACGCACGGGGTCGCCAGATACATGCATATCTGTTCTTAGCCGCTCATGAAGTGTTGGTGTTTATTTGGTTTGAAGAGGAAAAAGTTACTGGATTATGGCCCTAGACTTACAACCGACTGCAAGTTGTAGCTCATCAACGTATGACTAAGCTGTTGCACGTGGTTGGTTTTGACATTACTGGAAACTTTGCTAAATACGTTGTTGAGGTTGTTTTCATAACATCGCCTTGTGAACATCGTTTGTAAAATGAATCTTTACAAAATAATTATCTGAATCTTTAAGTTTTGAGCGGCAACATAAAGGCATGGTCTATGTTACATGAGGAGGTATTGGGAATGACGTAACCTTAGTGACATATGAAATGCCTGCCGAGGTGTTTTCAGTCGTGGTTGAGCTACTATGTATTCCAGATCGACTTCGTTGCCCACGATGATCTTCCCTACGCTTCGAGCACGTCAGATGATGTCTACAAGCACATCAAGGAAAGAGGTAATGTCTGTATTTGTGCTTCACCCCTCATGTCTCTGAGGCACTGCTGGTTTCTGAAGACCAACGCATTTCGCACCGATTTTGAGTTATCAGAACAACGTCGAAAAGTTGACTTTTGATTAAGAACATTTTGGTGTGATGGACAGTTGCTGGGGTGGGGCTTGTTCGTCTTACCTTCCCACGTCACTTCAGGCATGTTCTGCGCCACACGACGAACGGAAGGAATTTCCACATCTGATGTCATCACTCGGATTGTGAAAGATTACGATATGTACGTCAGAAGAAACTTGGCAAGGGGCTATTCTGCCAAAGATCTTAACATCAGCTTCATTAAGGTGCGTTTATGGTCGCATGTTGGCAATACAACAGGTTGCCGCCGTTTGAATTGTTTTTAATTTACGACGTCGATTCAGGAAAAGCGACTGGCGGTGCAGAATACCATGGACAACGTGAAAGACCGATTGAAGGACATGGGTGAGAAGTACAAGGAGTTCGTGGGCAAAATCGAAGACAGAAGACATGAAATTCTTGATCGTTGGAGGGAAAGATCCAACGAATTTGTTCGCAGTTTCATTGAAATGTATGGAGCAATGGTAAGCACGAAAGATGTTAGTTTGTAGGTGTAGCGATTTGCCAAAAATCGTGGCTTTTTCGATAATGTGGAGTTACTGGGACAAAACATCGTGCCGGTTTGATTAGTAAAGAATTCATTTATGTGACCATTTTGTATTTTATTTGTAAATTTATAACAATTATAAGTGGAACGAAGTTTTTATAAAAACCATTTAACACGGTTAGCCTGGTCTGTTGTCGAAGTCGAACACAGAATTAAATTGAGCACACTTGCGTTCGTGAAGTTACAAACTGCTATTAACGTTGTTTTGTCAACATTGCAACATTACTTCTCAAATACGGCATTAAACATTTTCTACTTGATAGCGGAACACGGTAGAAAGTCCAATGATATGGTGATGTACAGTGCACATCTGCAAAACTTGGGCACAATGACCTTTGTAGGGTGCGGCGATCAAGTCCAAACTATCATCACCTGAAGTTTTGGACTTCGTGCCTTGGCGTGTTCCGTGGTGTATCACTGTCGGTGGTATTTGTTTTTTTGGTGTAGGGCGACCAGGGTTATTGTCCGGATGCAGCGTTACCTGTGAAAGGGTGCGTAACCGTTGTTTCGCTGGTGTGGACCCTGAGTGTCTCGCAGGCGTTTTTAAGTATGAACTGCATAAGAAGCGTTGTTTGATGACGAGATTTTTCGCTCTGGAGTAGCGAATGTCTGAGCACCTGGGTATTTTTCCGTCATAGGCCGAAAATGTTTTGAAATGGTCTAACAAAATTAAGTCAGTTCGGTCAGAATGTCTGAAAATATAGGCTAATGAACACTGCTATGGCGAGTTTTAATACAACTGTGAGACAAATGACCGAAATGTTTCAGCGAAAAAATAAGCCCAGCTGAGCACTGTAATTCTGCGCTGAAGAAAGTTCTAATCGTTTTGCTCAAAACAAAATCCCTTTAATGTGAAAATCAATTGAAAGCAAATCAATCAAAAAAACGAATATATCTTGTAGATGCCAAAGTTCGATGCGTGTTTTAGATTTGAATCCCTCACTGAATTGCAGCCTTCTGCAGTTGGTGAACTGTTGTGAATAACTGCTGCTGCAGAAAGGCAATGTTGTTGCATACCGGGTTGCTTGTAAATGGCGCGCTGTCACTGAGTTAATATGATCTTCGCTTCTTTTCCAAATGGCGCTTGTTGTAAAGGTGCCAATTATAGACGTTGCCAATTAATTGTCGGTCTGCAGCTGTGCTTCATCTGAAAGGGTGAAATGCTCACTGAAGAGGAAATTTGTTTTGTCAGTCAGAAGTCCGTTTTCGTTGATTTTTTAAAAAGATAATAGCGATTAGCAGGGCAAGCACAATTTTTTAAGGATTTCAGAGTTGTTGTTCCATGTTTGTTTAAACTGCTGCGTACTCAGAAAAAACGATTTGCTACTTGTGGTAAATATGTCCATCTGTCTCTGGCCAGTCTTACACTTACCGCACCTTGAATTATGGGACTGATTAAGGTCTATTGTGACTGCGCGCGTAGATGTGTGGTTTCAATAATGCTTTTCCGTACAAACACATCCGAAACAGTCTAGCCAAAATTGTGGCGTGTCGTTTTTGTGTCTGCTGAACTTTTTTTATTTCACGTCACTTGTTTCGTACAGGATAACGCCGTTATGTTTAACTTCTGTAGATATACAAGATGCGTGTTTTTATCATATACATTACAAGCGTTGTGTTTGCGCATATAAGCTCCTGTAATAAGGTAGATTTAGTTCTGTAGTGGTAGTGAAAGCATGGGATTGTATGTTTTTTCCACCTTTTCTTTTTAGTCCTTTAAAACTTTTTTTTACCGTACCAGTCGCGGTTGGTGGTGAAAGAGCCACTGCATTTACAAAACAAAGTCACAGTTTCCTTTATTCGCAGAACCACTACAAAGAGCAGATCATGGAAGCGATTTCGCCAGGACGATTAAGCCCAGTGGGACATTCGAGAGATTCCATTGATTCATACGATAGGTGAGTTGGCAAGGGATGTGCCGCATTTCGAAAAGAATAAATTTAAGCTTGTTGTAATTGTGTGTAAGCAAGTATGTTCGGACATTTTTGTTGAAACGGCTGCACATTTAGTTGTTAAGCTCGGTTTGTTTGCTGTTGGCTTTCTTACAGTATTTTACACTGCACCTAACTTGGTGAGGTTTAATCATTGACAAATCTTTGCTGTTGTTTTCGATCTTTAATCTATACCTTTACCGTCCATTTTAATTGGGCGTCTCGAGGTTTTCCTATGGAGGTCACGGAGCAAAATTGGTCAAATGGTTCGAAAATTGTAAATATTTTTTGATAAGAGAATTTTCAAATTTTTTAAATTGTACTTGAATTTCCAAGATTTTGTCTACCCATAAATTTTTGGATGGTTTCTTACCCAGAAGTTAAAAGTAGAGGCTGGCACGTCGCTTCTGTTTAAATTCCTGGGACTTCCTACTCAAAATACGAAAGTAAGCAAAAAGCTGACTGATAATTGTCAAGCTCTACCACATTGCAATACGAGTTGCAGTAAGAGCACTTACGCACGAAAAAAGTAAAGATAGATAGTGCAAACATGTAGGTCTAATGGAAATTCATCAGGAGACCAAGCTTTCGCTTATTAAACATTGCGTACATATGCCCTTTTGCGTCCTATTACATCTGTTTACTGCGTAGACCCATTGCGTTTCGCTGACAGCTGCAGCTCGGTAGACACTGCATGAAAATGTGGCCATCAGCCCAGCTGTGCAGCGTAGATGCACTTAGTGGCTGCATGTTGTACAGCACGGACAGGTCAGTTTTTGCAATTAACTTTTCGTGAAGCAGTTCACTTTATGAACCTATCGTTTTCAGCCCACGGTCGCCAAGTTTCACTGTTGTCGAAGCTGCAGAGGCCTTGGCTGGCGATGACGACAACGACTCCAACTGAGCAACTGTTGCGACTCTCGGATTTCTACTGCAGGGCAGATGCGAACAAGCGCCACGTCAAGGTTATACTACGTGTTGTTGCTTGGCCGAGCAGTTTTTTTGACCGTGACTTGTTTGTCGAGAAGCCCTTTCGACGTGCCGTGCAGAAAATGAGTATTGTGCTTGCGGCAAGCACACGGCGCTTCGCCGCGTTCAGCAACTTCATATACTGTATATTGCTTTCCCTGTTGCTGAAGCCCACCTTCACCCATTGGCTCGTGCACTTATCAACAACGAATCGAGATTCTCTGCAACGACCATTGCCGCACCTTGCCTGACGTCCCTAATGCTGGAATAGTGCGCATGGTTTTTCATTTGGCTTCAGTCTCTTCTACACCGTTTTGCCTAATGGCTTCAATTGGTATCTTTAATCGGTTACCTTTTATTGCGAATGTGGACTTAAATATGTGTTACTGAGACCCAACTTTAAGAGTAAGCTGCACTAGTTACTTTATTTGAATATTAAGACCCAACTACATAGTACGTTCAATTTTGTGCCACTGTCTGCAGCACCCGGTGTTGAAAACATGCCAGTTGTCGCAGATCCTTTGTCTTCGTTTACACCGCGAATACCGTTTGCTTTTATCGGGTGAAGTAACACAGCTGTGAAGAATTACGTCAAGATTTAACAGACGTAATGTTGGATAAATGCCTGCCGACCAAGCAGCCGCCTGTCGCGTCAATTTATGTGCTAGGCAATGTTTTTACTAGAAACGCCCTTTTTCTTTTCTGTTTTTAAGCACGTTTGCATGGGAAAATGTTGCGTAGCAAGTTACGCTGGGCTCCACATCTATGGCGGGGCTGTTGCTGATATCTAGTTGTACGGCCAACTCCAGTCAAAAATGCCATATTTCCAATACTTCTCAAAATTCATGAGAAAAATTACTAGTTTTGCTCTTGTGTTCAGCATGAAGTTTAATAATTTGCATTTCCCCACAGAAAATCGTTTTACTTGAGCCAAGCCAATATTTCGCTTATGTAAAAATTTGTCTTTTATTGAAAGTACTTTCATTTATGTGTAAGTTGTAATGGCTGTGTTTCTTTTACGGCCTCATTTCGTTCACAATGTTAAGTTCATCGTCAAACCAGGCATGAGCAAATTGTATATTTCACAAATGAAAGAAAAATAACCAACCACTTCTGTTTTCCTGGCTGGATGTCTTTTTAAACCTGACCCGATACTTCAAAAAACTGTTAAACCAGACTTGTAAGGGATACATTTACGACAAATACGCACGCGTGGCAGTGGAAACCTTGGAAGTACAATTCCGCTTTTCTCAAACTTTTTTGTACGTCTTATTCGCTTGGTAATATATTCTCAACAGACTAAATCACACGCATGAATGGGCGTTTCATGTGTCTCGTAATTTTCTTGCCTTCGTCATCGTGCTTTCTTCAGTGCCGATGCTGCGAGAGCCACCCTCTTGGTCATGCTACCCTGCCGATGCGTGTCAAACGCGAAGTCGACCTTTGTCACCCTTCGTCGGGCAGCTTCCCTTGTTTTTCCAAAGTGCAATATTTTTGCGCTCGTCGACCTTCGGTCTTTGCCGTCGAACACGCTGGAACAGGCGACGCTAATTCTGCTGACGTGTAAGTTATGACGTCTGCTTCGCCAAGCACTTGCGCTGAGTGAAACCTGGATGTTAGCAAAGCGCAGATCCTGTCCTCGACCTTTCGCCACTGTGTGTGTTTCGTTCTTTAATTTTTGAGCTGTTTTCTCGCAATGCTCTGCAGTGACATCGCGGTATCGACAAATTTTCTGTGCAATGGAAGTGCAAACTGCGAAAGTCAGGCAGATAAAACATGTCTTAAACGTGAGCGTAGAGCTCACGTCGATTGAGTGTTTGTCCGGTGTATTTGTGTATGTGTGTAGTTTTAGTTAGAGATGTGTTGCGATATGCTGAAGTGTGAAAAAGTCATTTCAAAATTTCATGTCTGTAACCGCCCATAAAACCTATGCCACAAAAGACACGGTTGTTGCGTGGTTCCTTGTGTGCAATGACACAGAATACAACCGAAGCGTAGCTATCATTGCAAGTTTAATGTGCTGAAAAACTACTGCAGCCTGAAATAAGCACAGCAAATACAAAGTATCAGCGCCGCAACCAACTGATATTTTCGGGGGAGGCAAAATGATGTAACTTGTTGCTGCACCTAACAAATACATATGCTTGTGAAAATTTCGGGGGGGACAATTGCCCGATTGCCCCCCCCTCTGGTTGCGAGCCTGCAAAGTATCATTACCACAGCCCTCAGTCTGGCTTGACGCTATCTACAAAGCAGAAGACTACGAACCCATGACACTCCAACACATTTTAGGCAATCCACGTTAAACACCGTGATCAATCAAGCATTGTTCCATGCCAATACTGTTTTCGCATTACTACAGCGTATTATACGGTGTAGCACAAAATAGGCTGAAAAGAGATGTGATAAGCTGTGAAGGTGCTAATCGCAAGGTTTAATAAGCTGACCCATTAATGCGAATTTGAGTGGTCGCTGAACTATGCATGCTCTGCCCCTATAAGGTTTATCTGATGCTTCGTGATGACACTTGTGGGAGACCAAAACTCTTAACGTATTGTCATTAGGATGACCGGCCGTCAAGACGTTATTTTTCAGGTGACATCTGGTTCGTTGCGTCTCCCATTGCAACGTTAGGTTTTAAAAAACGCAACAAGATATTTTCCAGTGGAAAGTTTTGCTCGGTGTAATCCAGGAATTAGGGTTGGATTATCCGGATATCGGTTAACCGATCACCCGACAGTTCTTTTGCGATCCGATACCCGGTTGTAATTCTGTCCGGTAGCCGGATAAAAAGTAACGTTTCTAAATTGCGTTTTACCCTTCATTGGTAAGTTTAGATATTCTTTGTTTCCTGACAAGGGCGACCTAAGTTCTTACATAAGAGCGTTTATGCACTGTAATGTGAAGTCTGAGTTGTGGTTCATAGGAACGTCTTCATTGCAGTAGATATTTTAAAGGGCTCAAACGGTCTCAAAATCAACAAATACACAGGCGTTTTGGCCAAAATCAACAAATACACAGGCGAGATTATTTGCTCCGTTTGTTTTGAACAAACGGTGAATACTGCTGAGTCCTGTTCCGCGCCCTGATGAAGGCCGGTCGTTGACAGGCCGAAACGTCAGTGTATTTTTGTTTTATTTTGAGAACGCTTGCCGGTTGAGCCCTTTCAGATATATCCTGTGCGTTGCACCCGGCAGCCATACTAGATATGTCCCCATTGCATTCCGGAATTTGCTGGAACAAAGACGGTACGTTCTTTGCAAGCTCCAGATACCTTTCTAATGTCTTCATCCACGAGGACATTCTGTTTGTGCGTTGTAGGACCTGTACTACACATTCGTGTAAGCAGGGCGGAGCCGTCGTTAAAATGACACAGTTCCGGAGCTCATCTTTTCACGAACATGGTTCCAGCTCCGGAGCTCTTGGTTTTCATGAGTGTAGCTCCGGCTCAGGAGCTCTCGTTTTGTAAAGCATGGCGCCAGCTCCGGCTTCTGTTCGTTTTTACAAATTATTAATTTCATTTGTCTTGGTGTGCCTCAAGTTGAATGGAAGATGAAATATATCAAGTACACAAAACTAAGAGAATATACCAAACTTATTTGAATAAGTCAATTTGGTAGTTTTATGCAATTAGCGCTCTTGCCATGAGAAAATCAGCGAAAAAACAATCACAGGTTCAGACGATTCATAGCAGTTACTAGCGAAAACGTAACTCACGATAACGGAAATATAAACAAATTCTGGAAACGCAGTCGCTGGTTTTGCTGTTAATGACTGGTGACCTTTCGTTATTTCTTGCGACCGGAATCAAGGAAACGGCTGTTTGGAAAACTGCTTTTGTGTCCGAGAATTTAGATACAATGCAGTCCCAGTCGACCAGGTGTTGAGCACTAGTTGCATGCTTTGCCTGTTGCAGTCTTGGCGATTCCAGCTAACAGCTCAGCCCATGCAAAGAGCGGAAAACACATCGCTCTCATGCAGAGCCGCAACCAACCGATATTTTCGGGCGGGGGGGGAATGATGTAACTTATTGCTGTGCCTGACAAATACATACGTTCTTGAAAATTTCGGGGGGACAGTTGCCCCCTCTGGTTGCGGGCATGTTCTCATGTGTTCTTTCTAATGTGCACACATTTGCATTAACACAAGTGACAAGATGTGTTTTGAAAACCCTTTGTTCGAAAAAATAGTACGACTTCTAGCAAGAAATTCACCTTTGCCATTTTGAAAATAACTGAAAACTTCTGATTTATCTTTTGCCTTCATAATAAGCAGTGATGAATCGCAAAGAAAAGCACAAATTGACCTGCAAAACTTGGGAGAAAATAAGACTGGTTACCGTGCTGAAAACAAAATTTGTTTCCACAGATGAAAGCTTCATGAAAAGTCACCATTTGTTTACGCTGCATTTTTATACCCTCCTGAAACGTACTGCCATGCAAAGGAATGCTAGGTCGCTACCAATTAGTTAATCACTTTCATGTTATGCTGGTGCTAGTAAATGTAAAGTTTCCTCGTGGACTTTGCCAGTAATCTAGTAAATCTTGCTAGCAAGCCTAATGGTTTCCAATAAAAATTCATACTTTGCAATAACGTACCGTGAATTTCACGCTTGAGTCTGCAATGTCACAGTATCATCCAAGCCCGTAACCAGATTAGGACACTAGGTAGAGCAAAGAGTTTTCTGAGAGGGGCCCAAATTTTTTAAACTATGTCAACTAAACTGTTTCCAATACATTTTTCCAGGGGGGGCGAAAAATTTTCCCCTGCGCCCCCCCCCCTAGTTACGGGCCTCGTATCAATTCTGAATGATACTCGCTGCAAACAGCATGATTGCACAGCTGCAAAAGCTATGGATGCTACATACCTACTCATCATAGTTTAGGGTAGTTCTAAAGCAGGGGTCTTCAAACTTCTTTGTCAGAGGGCCACATAAGCTATTACGCAACGGTTCGAAGGGCGAGCACATAGGTGGCGGAACTGGGGGGCCGCATGGGCCTCGGCCCACCCACTTTTTTCTGCGGGGCTTGCCCCCCTTAACCTTTAAATTCAGAATTTTGTCTAAGTAACACAATTCGTATTGGGTCCATTGTTAAAGTAAATAGTTTAATGAAAAAAATTTGCAGAATTTTGGCAATATTATTATAATATATTTTTTGTAATTTGGCAGGATTTCGCAAATGTTTGGCAGAACAAACCGCGAAATCTGATCACCCTGCCCGGGTTGCTTACCGCATTGGTGTTGTCGAACAATGTTGCCAGATGATGTGTGGGACAGTGGGACTGCACTGTATTTACATGCTTGTGTGTACGAAAAATTTCGTGCCGCACCATCGTAAACTAGCTGTGATTTCAAGCGTCCTAACACCATTGTAAATAGTCAAATTTTGTCGAATCTTAATACGAAAAATGAAATATTTGACGTATCAATTTCAACTGTGTTTTTGCATTGGCAACACTAAATAGCAGTAATGTAGTCGCGACCGAGACCTCGTTAAAACTTCCAGACCGGGACTCGAGACTTCAAAGTTTGTGGATCTTGCCGAAATTTTTCAAAAAAATGTCACCACTTCCCAAGCTGATTTTTTTCAATTTCTGGCATTTTTTCGACCTGTTTTCATTGTTTCTTACTAGAAATAGAAAAAACTCGTTGAATTACAGATATTTTGCTAAGCCATATCCTTGCAGTCAAAGTCTCAAGACAACAGGCTTGTGACCGAGACCTGAAATATAGGAGACCGAGACTCGCAAAAATGGGTCTGGCCGAGACCAAATCTCGGGACTCCATCACTGCTAAACAGCTATATTTTATTTTTGCATTGGCAACACAATTGGCATTCTTACAGACAACTTGCTATATATGCTTTGTCTTGTCTTTGCATTCCGGTATATTCTAATGCAGTTGTAGAATGAATATTCAGTCATGTTACTTTTGTGTTCAAGATGTAGAAATGTGATTAAGACAGGTATCAACACTGTGACATTTTTGCCTGTTTTTCAAGCTGTGTTCTTGGTGTTTTTAAGAGCCTAGTGTCGACTCCGGCACACGGGCTCCTCGGGCCAGAGGCGTAACGAGGGGGGGCAAGGAGGGCGCAATTCTCCGGGCGCCGAATCACTGCGGGGTGCCCGAAAAGTCCCAAGAATGTCGCAAGTACTTTCTTCAACAGCACATTTGCTTCCGAAAGACCTCAGATTCCAACATGGAGTGCCAAACTTGCTTCTCCCCCCGGGCGCCATCGAACTTCGTTACGCCCCTGCGCCCTGGTTTTGGTTGCATCAAGTTATGACCGATCATAACCTCGAGGCAGTGGCATAGGAACCCACTGGCTATAGCCAGGGGCGGCACGTTCCAGGGGGCGGCAAAATGTAGTCGCCTGTTTTGCAAGCAGAGATAATTGAAGAGTTGAGGAAATTATTCAGACTTATTCAAATTTTAGCTTACTTAATTTCATCAGCTAAGTTCCACACTCCATGAGAATCTTTGGCAAATGAGGGTGACACAGCCGGTATTTCCGGCGCCATGGTTACAGCCATGTTATGCTCACCACCGCTTTACCGCTACCTATCTCTCAATATTATTGCGTAACAATGGCCGATCTTTCGGGAATCTACTCGAAACGCGCCTACTCCAGCAAGCTGCAGCATCGTTCATTGGTCAAGGTCCAGCAACTACATTTGCAGCTGGGCTTTTAAAGCAGTAAAGCAACTAGTGGCCATAGTTATTTAGAAAGCTCTAGAGTAGTTGAGCCAGCATTGTTCTGTGTTTCATGTTTTATTGAGAGGAAAGGGAAGTTGCTTACTTGCTTAATACTTTCGCTCATCCGGTGGAGAATATTTTAATGGGCAACTAAAACGCTGTTTCTCTTAGGGCGTAGTACGCAGGCTTTGCTGAGAAAATGTGAGCGCTGTGTTGCAACGCTGGGCACCCAGTAATGGAAAACAATGTGTACCAATTGTTTTTTGTCTTATGTCGTCCAAATGAGCTAACTTTCACCCAACTAATCGCAGTAACGTTTACTACAGTCAGGCCCGTCACCAGTATTTTGCAGCAGGGGGGGACTAAAATCACTTTTTTTAGATACAATATTGAATGTATGCAGCAACCACCAGGAAAAAAGTAGCTTGCGACATGTAACTTTATTCACATTTAACTCGACCCAGAATGTTACAGATATGAACGCCTGTGGCGGCCTGGAGATGGCGCCACATGAAAATAAATGGTCACCGCTAGATGGTGCCCATGAGTAACAAGTCACTGTGATAGTCACCACAAGCGAATTA
>JGI24021J15306_10006289_pt1 | contig 14259 bp, 9 predicted proteins | sample Ectturendosymbi1_FD_15306 | JGI IMG/M metagenome (IMG submission 15306) | reverse complement strand
CCTTGAGTCACTTCGCAAGAAGCTGACATCACGTGTCGCGCTCATGAGACGCCTCGGTGGCTCCGGTTGTGGTTCTGGAGCAACAACGTTACGAACAGCCACCCTAGCCCTGGTGCATTCAACCGCAAAGTACTGCTCTCATGTTTGGTGCCGCAGTGCTCATACCCGCCTTATCGACCCGGCAGTTTTTCAGTGTGACAATTGTTCTAGGTGCCGGTTGTCCTAGGTGACAGTTGTTCGGGTGGCAGTTGTCCGGGTGGCAGTTGTCCAGTAGCAGTCGCCCGGGTGGCAGTTGTTCAGTTTGCCGTAGTCCAAAAACCGTCAGTCCTACATGTTTTTACCGGGGCAGTTCTATTTCGTTTAAACATGTAAACACCTTTTCATACAGATTATTTCCTGTAGTTGTGCGAGGCATTAGACGTAATCTCAAATTTCTTCTGTTACGCATAGTCTTGAGTCGACCCCACTGTGGAAATTGACAGCTGGGAAATGTCAGATGTGTCAGTGCTTCATCCACAACAAGGGAGTATGTGGTGAAACCCACAAGCTGATCTTTTAGATTGGTGGAAAGCTGTTGAATACGTTCAGCAACGGTGTTTCCGGGTAGACTTACATTAGAAAGCAGTTGCCTTTTTTTGTAGGCACACAGTATCGCAAATGTTTAGCATGCAGTGTTTTACAAATTCTAACCAGGTAAAGGATGATTTGGAACCTCTTCTGCCACAACAAAAAACAGGCCCTGACAGCAGCCTCGCTTTGCCTTTGGGCTTTGGTTAACATGTGTTGGAACTTAAGACATCTTTTTAATTCATCCACCTTATCCAGCGTTTATTCCATGTCCACATCCTTGTTTTTTTTTGTCTGTGTGTTTCGACAACGGTTAGTAGTGTCTTCTTGAGTTATATTCGTTATCGATACACTATGTATGTCCACGCAAAAGATACACAAGTTTTTCCTTTACGACCGCAAACTTGTACTCTGCTTCCCATCTCGCTAAAAAAACAACTGTTTTCAAAGTCCAACTTTCGTTTAATCACCTCTGGGGAGAGGAATGGCTGAAAATTTTCCGCAGTCGTTGTGCTCTCACAGCTGCTGAGTAGTGCCGAGACGAGCTTGCTGCACTGCAGAGCACTCACTGTCCCTCGATGCGCTCAAATACACTTGCAGTGCATTGCGGCCTTGTATTATTATGGTGGTGGGTCCACTTATAGGTGCGGGCCAATTGTTACAATAAGTGAATACATTCCCACGGGCCAAAAATACCTCATTCGCGGGCCTGAGTTGGCCCGAGGGCGTTTGGTGTGACAGTTATGAACCAAAAAGTTGTATTACAGGAATGCTCTTGTTTCCTTAGTTTATCTTCTTAAACCAGTCTAAACGAATATGAAGGTCAAAAAATACTTCTTGTCTTGATTATTGCAATCTGAAGTAACGTGATATTGATTAATAAAATTGCAACCAAATATAGGGTAGAAAAATATTTTCTAAAGAGTTTATGCTGTAATAACAAGAAAAACAACTTCAAAATTGTTTGAGAGAAGTAAAAATACATCACCAATTTCATGTGAACGGAAGTAAAAACGATTTGGAGATCGGCCATACTAAGCTTGACTCAAAGTCCCAAGAAACAGTTTTTAAATTTTAAACGCANGTTATGGTCTACTGTAGTTACCAAATGACAAGCTCAACTGGAGAAATCATACTGCAACCAACTATTTCGAACAAAAAAACGAAATCTGACAAAATACTGCGGAAATTGTTTATTGAAAAATTCGAGTGTCGCGAAAGCCGTTCTTTTACCAAATGCTTCCAGTCTTAATTGGAATTAGGATGTCAAAGTGTGTCCAGAGTTTCCAATTGTTGCTTTGTAATTTTGCAAAACCAATCAATGACTTTGTGAAATGTGCAACCCTAGTTGCAGTCCTTGGTTCAAATCAGGGGCGTAACAAGGTTAGATGGCGCCTGGGAAAGAAGACACTTTGGCGCCCCCATGTTCGAACCTGAGGTCTTTCGGAAGCAAATGCACTGTTTTGAAGAAAGTACTTGCGACATTGTTAGGACTTTTCGGCGCCCTCTGCAGTCATTCAGCGCTCCTATAATGACTTGGCGCCCGGTAAAAATTATAATTTATGCCCCATCGCCCTCCCCGTCGTTACGCCTCTGGTTGAGTACTGGAGATTAGAGTTCAAGTTCCATTTAATTCCACTCATGCGCATTTACGTAGCTGAAAAAAGTGAATAAAAATAGCTCATCGAGTTACATGCCAGCAAATCTGTTCAGTATTTGCAATGTAGCAAGTGATTAATACCACACATCCGGAGTACACGCAGCTGAAACCAAACACAAGAACGAATCCAGCCATTTCATGAAGCAGATATATCCATAAACTGCCAGGTTCAATCTGTTGTCCACAATAGGTTGAATGAAGGCTAGGTAAAAACATTTTTTTTGTAATTCCCCAAAAACAATTAAAAATAGACTATTTTCAAAAAATCAAGTTTGATAACTTGAAAGGAATCTTGTTGTATTGTAAAAAATACTGAGTCTAGAAAAGATGACTGAAACGAAGAATACGCGTGTACACTCTTTACATATCATCACCTCAATGCGATGGCGCTTGCAATAAATTCTTTGCCTGTTCAAATAAGTAGTTCAGATTCGGTAGAAATACTACCATTTTTGGAGGGAACACAGAAGTTTGCACACCAGTTTTTATTTATCTAAATCGAAGTGCAATCGGATGGGCAAGTGGCACGTGGTAAGTTTTATGATCAGGGACAAAATTTACGGGCATTATAGACAAGGCATAACTGGAGTGCAAAACTGCAAGCTGTTCAATGTATTCTTGGATGAAGTTACCACCTTTCTGTTTCCCTATTTTCAGATAGAATTTAGGTTCGTGCTTTTAACATTAAGTTGATTTTTGCCTCGAGGTCAACGTCAGCAGCATCACCCTTCACTGGCATTTTCACAAACAATTGCGATTTTTTCGGCAAGTCTTTCAATTTCGTTCAAGTCTTCAACTCCACTCCATTTGCTGTGAAAAGCACGCTCCTGAATTTCGAAGTTTGAATACACGTAAAATGTATGGAAGTCAATTCTAATTGAATTCCAAATCTGGATCACAACAAAAAAACAGTTCAGTATGGGCGACTGGCACACGGAGAATATAAGTTATACAGTAGACCAGTAGTTCTGAACCGGGGGAAACTCACCCCCAGAGGCGTCAATGAATTGCAACGGGCGCGTGAAACCTTCTGAGACCTCCAACATGGAAATTTTCATCTTTGCATTTACCAAAAAATAGATTTGTTTTTATAGCTTTCAATAAAGTAAGCTTGAAAAAAAGGACAATTATACGGATGCGTGTTAGAAAAAAGGACTAAAAAAGAATTACTGCAGTAGTCAAAGGTTATATCCACCGTTTATCAAAGGCAAATGTCGTGGAATTTAGATTCTCTTATCAAACGTTTTTAAGCGCATATTATTACTCTTTTATACATTTTCATTTTGATAATAATGATGATTACTACGTTTGTTTGATACAGGGTGAAACGAATTCAGATTCGGATGATTGATGCTACAGTATGATTGGTAGGATTTATTTGAATACCCCAAGCTTCAGAGGGCTGTAAAATCAAACGTGAGAAAATTCTGTCTTTGGCACTAACTCCAAAGCAATGAATAAGAGCTTTACAGAGATACAAGAACTTTCGAAACAAACGCTGTCTTGTTTATTTCAGTCAAAATTTACTGTGAAAGGAAATACATAGCACACTCTAGCTTGATATTGACACTCCAAAAGCTGGAATTGGCAATGGTGTCATCTCACCCGCACGTAATTATTTCTCCCCCTCAAGGCTCATCGAACAGAACGGAACAGATAAAGAAAAGCTTGTCTGACTTGGGCGTAAGTATTGGCATACAGCAAGCTTCTTGCTATACTTCTTTTAGTGTTTCCTTTTTTCTAAGAGAGTTTTGGTCATGCTTTAAAGTCTTTGTTGCTCGTACTATCTATTTGAATAATAAACAAATGCGACTGCGAAATATCAGCAGTCATGGCTTCAGTTGCATAGTTCAACAAGACAAGATAAACCAATTTTTAAACAAATCGGAAGAGTAAACACGGACAAACTTTCATTGATATATGACAAACCAATCATCAAGTAGGCTACGTTATCTTGAAACTGCACCTCATCCAACTCCTCTGGGCGATATGTTGTAAGCAATTCACTCGACCCAAATTTCAGAATGCTCTTTTCACAAATATTATTTAATCGTCCAAATTATATACCATAAATATTGTGATACAACTGTTTTTCAGGTAGCTGAAGTAGTTATTGGATCTGTATCAATAGTAGTCAGTTCTATTGTACTTGCGTACGTCTATGGAGAAGACCATGACGACTCCTCGTGCTGTAATTATGACCCCAGCTGTTGTTATTATTATTACGAATACTGGAATACTGGAGAAGGTTTATGGTGTGGGGCTTGGGTAAGATAGGCATAGATTCTGTGATTGTATTTGTTTTAACTCAGTTTCATTCGTTGTCAAATCACTTTCTTTTATCCACATAATTTACTCTTGCTTCCATTAGTTTGAGCATGCTCTATGGTTTGCCTACTTGTTACTTAAATAAAATTGAGTTAAAAGATTAACTTCCGATAGAAACAAAATTAATTTTGTTAATCTAAGCATAAAGATGATTACGTGTCTTTTTTTAACTATAGATCATAATCGGAGGAGCAATTGGAATATCTGGCAGTCGATCGGCTCCATTAAACACGTGCATGGTATTAAAAGCATTGTTAGTGTGCATGGCCATAATATTGAAAATTTTCATTTTAACGAATATTCTTTCATTTCAGTGGCAAACTCATCTTGGATTTTCTATTGCTGGAGCAATTTTTTCAGCAGCACTTTTGGGAATGTCAATATTTTTCTCAATTTACTACGACTTTAACGAGGTAACCACCTATTTTTATACTACGTTCAAATGTTTCAGGCCATTAGATTCATTTTCATTTTGTTTCTAAACCTGCCAGCTTATTTGTTGTTCATCAACATGCATATATATTGGCTAAACAACACAACGTTTCCAAGCAAGATGTTTTTGTGCTAAATAAAAAAGCATTATTCAAATTTTTTAATTTGAAACACAAATCTTGGTTGCGTAAAAAATGTGAATGTTGTGAAAAAAATAGCCACAGTTTGAATTATAAAGAAGAGAGTCACATTGATAAGAATGATCCAAATTCAAAAAATGCAAGGATTTCATGATTTGGTTTACCTAAATAAAGCTTCCGGCATCTTTTTTATTTTGAAAATCTGTTTCAGATCTATCATTAGTTACAAATGCTAAATTCACTTTAATCAGTTGTCAGTCAATGTGCAGTGAAGATGCTATTTTTTATTCGCCCTGAATATCTCCATCGTGCACTTTGCATCCCTTTATAAACAGTTTAAAAAACAAAAGAGAAACTAAAAGTTTCTTTTTTCATGTAGTACATTATGGGCCAGGAAATTTTTTTGGCTGTGGAAGGTCTGGTGGCGCTTGTCCTCAGCATAGCGAGCTCAGTGCAGTGCAGCAGATTACTGGGCAGTCAGTGCTGCGACGGAGTCTACTGCGACGAAGGCTGCTGTTCTAATCAGGTGAAAGTCGAACATATGCTACACATGCCTGAAACCAGGAGGCTGATGTCTTTCCTCTATAACGGCAATTTCGTTCAGAAAAGCTTTAAATCGTGTTTCTTGACACTCGACTCTAATTGTCTGTAGTTCATATTAAACGTGATTAATATCCTCGTTTGACCAAACAGTTAGTCGGTGTAATAAGCAAACATGCCTCTAAACCAACTTGATGGTTCATAGATTTTATGATTATTCTTTAATGAACCGTCTTCTGTTGATGCGATACAAAGATTTGACTTTGAAACTTTACACGGCATTCTCTGTGATTGGCGCTAAATCATCTAGCTGCAATTTTGCCGTTACGTATGGAAAGCCAAAGAAAATTTAATATGTCTTTTTCACAGTCAATAACATCGTTTAAAATGTTAGCATAAGATGAGCTACACAACACTGCCTTGTATGTTTTTACGAACCTTCAGAGTTGATAAAAATAACTGATGAGCAAAAAAAACATTTAGAAGGTCTCCTTTCTTTCGCAAATTCTTTTTAAATTAAAAGCCTAAGCATTCGCTGCTATTTTTTTAACAGGTATCCTACGAAGGACAGCCTGTCTACTTCATCAACGGTCAGCCTCAGCAGCCTGTTTACTTCATCAACAGTCAGCCTCAACAGATGACTCAACAAGCTTTCATCCACCAAACTCCAGTAATTCCCACGGGTAACTAGAGATTGTTTCTCATAATTCAAGAAATTTGCCAATCAACCCACAAAAAGTGACAAGTACACAGTATAACTGAAACTAAAATACTCTTTGATCTTTTATGTTGATAACCAATCCACGTGATGTTGAAAATGTTTCAGTAGTTTCACTGGAGCATTCACAGGCGCTTTTGAAACATTTAAGGAACTCGACAGCCATAAATTGAAAAATTATGAATATTTAATTTAGTACATTTCTCATGGTGTTTATTTGCAAGATGACAAAAAATTGTATATGACCTTTCTCACCACAGAAAGTGTTATAAATTGTTAACTTACAATCTGGCTCATATATCAAGTTTGCGAAAGCAAGGTTTTGCAAATTGTTAAAAATCATTCAGCAATCATTATGCGCCATTAACACACGACAAACCGAACAAACACATTAACAGTCACCAGCAAACCGATTTTACACGCAAAACCAAAAAGAGAGTGAACCTAATAAACTTCAGCAATTTCCTTTCACCATCAATGTATTTCAAAGGTTTCAGCTTCCTGATGAACCAACTGGTGGATGACGAGAGTGCAAAAATATTTCTCATCAGCTGTGAAATGATCTCTCGTTTTAACAAATGTAACGTAGACTTCCAAACGTTCAAATCCTCCACAATGTTTATTGGGAGGTATTTACAGATGCAGCAAACGTAAACGACAACTGGCTTTGAACTTGGCAAAACATCTACATGAACACATTTTTACTCTTTTCAAACATGAACGTACATTGACTGAACTGCAGTCAACAGTTTTTCACAGAAAATCGTAAATTCAGCTTGGAAGCAACTCAATCGGCAGTTCATGATTTGATATTGATGAAAGATTTGATAAAATTATGACATTAGACAAAACATTCTCTCCAAATCGAAAAACGATCGCAGATAAAAAGCTTTCAAACAAATTTGCAATTCAGAGAAAAAATTAAGGTTTCTACTGTATGAATGGATAGCACTGTCTAGTGTCAGTTTTTCTGGGGAAGGACGATCTAATTCTTCAAACCACCGCAATACCGGTTGCATTCAACGAAAAAAATGTAATTTTCTAACAGTATGTGTTCCACTGTGAATTCAAGCTTTTTTGAAAAACGATTTGTTTGAGCATACCAATTAAAAACTATGTGCTTGAGCAAAAACTGTCTTCTATCCATTATGAGGTTTTCGTTGTTTTTGCTTTTCAGAATCACAGTTTGATTTCATAAGAAAATTCATTGTAGATCCTTACGTGCTGATGGATAAATAAGATTACAATTCCGTTTGTCAGCAAAAAATACCAACATCATTTCAGCTTACATTTTATATGAGTGGCAGACACCTATAACCATTAAAAGTATCCAATGTTCATTTACCGTATTCTTAGCAACATCAAACATAATACGAATCAGCATTTACGTTATTCAGTCTCTGATAATTGAAAACATTGCCCGAACTAAAGACATCCAACATGATCTTTTATGTTTACACGCTGCTCCCACAGTCTAAAGATTTGCCAAAAATGTGATTTTCTTTCAGGACAACCAACCGCCTATACTGGCAGCGTTCTTTCCGGACCTCGACCTTTCATTGCAAGAAATCTGCAGACGGCACCTAATGTGCTGCAGCAGCCAATGCCAGTTGCCATACAAAATCCAACGACATCATTTGCAACTACGTCATTTTCCGCAACAAACTCTAATACCAATTCAACCTCCCAAAATAAAACTGCTGCTCTGAAATCATCGGATGAAGCCAACATTTCAGATTCTACAGCCCTCCGTTCCTATTCTGATAAATTATAATTGGAATTATAATTAAATCATAATCGATCAATGAGCGATCTGATCGCTTTCTTTCTAAATCAAAGATATTCTGAATCTTTTGTGTTGGTGTTATTGGAAAAGCATCTGTAGACAGTCATTTTTCAGTTCAATTTCTATAAATTAGGAAGATATTCAAATAATTTTGAAATATTGGAAATGTGCAGTGGTTCATTAGTATACATGTGTCTTTATTGTACTGTAAGAGACTGTATGTGTGCAATACTTACCATTCAGATTCAAATAACACGCGTGCCAATCCCAAGTGGCGGTTAGCAGAGATCATGCAGTGTATGCAGTTTGAACACGGTGCTTCAAGAAAGTCATGTTAAACATTGCATAGAGTAACCAGGTTGCGAATGTATGAAAAGAGTACCATATCTTGTTTTTCAATCTGCTGTAAAGAAAAAATAAATAAAATTCTTACAAGGTTCTCCATCACCGAAAATGTCTTGCTTCCCCATAAAGAAAATCTTCAGAAAGACACCAAACTTTTCCTTACAACTCTTTAGCATCCGCGCAAGCACAATTGTGGCTTTTAAGAACGCTTCCGGCTGTGATGTCCGAACCACTGAAGCTACCAGTACATAGGACACTGCTGGAAAGATAAATGAGACAGCAACGCATTAATTCAGGTATTTTCAAACTACTTTTCACGTCAGTGTGACGTCGTCTTAGGGGGAAAATCATTTTACGCGTGGCCAAATTATTCGCTGTTTTTATTCAAATTGCTGTGGAGCGAAAACCACGCACATTGGAAAAACGTTTCTTTAATGAGAAATGTCGGTCATGACCATGGCTTTGAGAAAACAATTGAAATAATGTATTTCATTCTTGTTGGGGCAGAGGTTGCAAAACCTCAAATTTGGGGGGTGCTCTTGTTATCTTTTGTTTTTGAAAGGTCTTTTATCTTAATGGAAAGCTCAAGAAACATCTGAAAGCTCCAGTAAGGGTTGACCTGAGTGCCTTGCATCATCCTACCAAATTTCAAATTAAAATATTAAAGGAAAAAATTATGGAAGATTTTATTTAAAAAATTGACAAAATATGTGAAAAATTTTGTCAAATAGCTACCACTTCTTCTTGGATTTTTTTGCGTTCTTTTCAATGGTGCCTTCTAAAAACGGCTATTGGCAACGACTAACGTGTAAAGGCTAAAAATTTAATTTTCTTTAGATTGGGAAAAAAATATTTTTCACGCACACTTTTTCACCACAAAAAAACAAAGATGAGTTGTTTTGTTTTGTACTTTGTTGAGGTCCTTAGAAGCATGGGCACCATAATGTGGGGGACACTGGCGACGTGTCACCCCCACTATTTTCACAAGGTGTGGATATTATATGCCATGTTCCCCCCACGTTTTTCTCCCTATGTTTTATATTTGGAAATTTATAAAGCATACAAGTTACGTTTGTCATGTTTTGTGTGAAGAGCTTTTCATGTTAGATGTTACACATAGCCAAGCTGAAGTTGAAGCAGAGTTTGGTGTGGTGTAACTGATTTTGATATTTTAATTAGTTTTAACTTCGATATAATTGTTTTTGGCATTTTGGCAAGTTTCTACAGACCGCAAAAGATTGTTAACTGCTTCTGTCCGACATGGTATACTGCCAAAAACGTCATTGTCTTGAAACAATGAGAGTTTAACAGTNGCAGGTGTGATNCACCACAGAACAACTATGACTTGTTTCGTGCAGATATGTAACTGGCGTTTGTAAGGTTGGCTGTCGCGCTTTCAGAAACANACAGCGTAAAATTTAAAAGATGCAAGTTTATAATGTTAGAAAGTGACATATTCAGGCTAATTTCTACCAAGCTTTTTCTGTAGACAAAAAGCAGCCCTACTGCGGAGATTTGGTTTAGAATGGGCCGTTTTGCTGTTCATGATGTCTAGCGGAATTATTATTTTATACTTATGCGAACAAGCTATTCTTTTGTACCCTGCACAGAAAACCTTCAAACGCTAGACGAGTCGAAAAATGAAGGGTGTAATACAACTTAAATTTGATTGCTTTGTCCTGGGGCATATGCCATCAGTTTTTTTTCGGACGAACTACGGACGCCAGAGCAGTAGTAGGGTAGGGAAGGGCAGTAATAGAGTTGAGATTAATAGAAACGTACAAAAATATACAAAAAAATCGTTAGCAATTATGCTTGTTTTGTTAGCAACAGTTTTGATCTCAAAAGTAATCACAGAAATTATAAAAAAAACTTCTGAATTTTCTCGGTGCGCAAATAGCTGCAATAAATTTATTTCAATTCGGTATTGATGAACCGTGAATGTACCTAAAATATTTTCGTGAAAAAGAACCTCCTCACCAGTTGCCCTCATTTGAAAGGGCAAGGTGGAAATGTCCCCGCCGTTTACCCGCTCTCCGATGTCCCTGGGACCAACAATGTTTGACTTCCGATCGTCCATTTTTAACTGCTTTCACAACAAAATCCTATCTGCGCAAGGAAACACGCATAGCATACACATTTTATTCACTGTACCCCAAATAACTGCTTTTTTAGAATGAAATTATTATTTGTGCGTAGTAAACATCATGCGCGTTTTACCTCCGTTCCTTCTTGATATCAAATCATGGTGTAGGTCTACTCTTCACGAAATTCATTTACGATGTTGTATCTACCACAAAACGTTTTTCAATTGAAATCAAATTGAGACTTTAAGGTAATAGGGTGCACAAAGTTTGCTACATCTCAGGGAACTCAGGGTAGTAGAGTGGCCAATTTTTCTGTTTATAGGCTTTCACGAACAGTTTGCAAAATAACTCTGGCACCGTTTCAACTGTCTCTGAAAATCAGAAAATACCATGGTAAAGCAGGTCTCTAACATTTTATAAGTATATGAAATTAACAAAAAACGAGCCCCTGGGCAGTGGATTACCCAGTTATGCTCAAAACGGTTCAGAAGTGTCAATTAACAGCGTATCAGTATTAAAATGTCGGCTAATCTTGAATGCTGACATTACTTACTACCAAGTTCATGATTGTTATTTGTCACAGCAGATACCATTACATGTGATTACGCTTTACGTTTGTCAATGTTGGGATGTTGATCATGTTGCTGAACTATAGTAACTGTGTCCAGTGGCAAAACTAGAGGTTTGAGCCAGAGGCGAAGCTAAGCTGAAAGGACCACTAGCCAATACGGGGAACACACTAGACAGCACTCAGAAACACACTAGAACAGGGGTTCCCAGCCTTTCTCTTACCATGTACCCCTTCAGCATTCCGAAAGATGAGCATGAACCCCTTCAGCATTTCAACAGATACGCATGTACCCCTTCAGCATTTTGACAGATGCACATGTACCTCTAAAATTTCCTATGACAATACATTTTTCATGATTATTCATATATATATATTTAACAATAAGCATATAATGATTTTTGAAAAGAATATCCACTAACATGTGTAAATATTTTGAAATAAAATATATGCAAATATATTTTGCTCATCTGTTGATAACCTCAAATGTACCCCTTCGGATAGACAAATGTACCCCTGGGGGTACATGTACCCCAGGTTGGGAACCCCTGCACTAGAAAACACTCAGAAAAATAATTGACAAATGATGGTGAATCCGGATGTAGCTGGATATAGCAAAACACTAAATCACCGGAAAATACTCCGAAAAACGCAAAAAACAATAACCTACTGAGAACCAAAAGAATACTAAAGTTAAAATATAAGCTAAGTAGGGTCCGGATTTTACATTTAGCTTGCCACGGGAGGCAGTTAGCCCCTCTGTACCCTGTAAATTACGCCACTTATAGTGTCCAGTAACAAAATTGAGTATATTAATTTGTGAATCATCTGTAAGGATAAAGCATGATTAGTGTTGCTTTCAAAAAATCTCTAAATAACAAGATTGGGAATTTGTTTTTATAAAACTTCACTTCTGTTCTGCATCGACCCGATTATCGTACTAATTTTTAAACCAACCAGCTGTCTTCACACATTTTACGAAAAATTGCGCTCATGCCTATAAGTAGTCCAAACCGTAAAACCGCTTCGAGAAACTAAATGGGAAGGCATGAAATGACTTTTGCCAAGATGTGCAAAAATCACTTCTAAAATATAAAAAATTTTCATTTTCATGTCAAAATATTCAAAAAAAGGAGGGAGTTTTGAAGCTATTCAACCAATTTTTGTCCAATTTCAGCGATTGTACTGTAGTGGAAGTAATGATCACATCTGATTATTTGCAAGAACGTGCTTTTCACGCCGCCGTAGGCATCGCATGTGGTACTCGAGATTGATCCGTGCTTGCTTGCCAGCTACAGTTTGGCAGTGCATTGTGAGCTGGAGCAGCCGAAGGTGTGGCGTTAAGCTATGGTTCTATTTGTGTTTGTGAAAGTTTATTTTCTTCACTTGTTTTCAGATAGTGCCGCTGTTTTTAGTAAGATAAAGCTAATGAATAGAAAACTGTGTAGCTCCTGGTTTGTCACAATTTATCTTACTAAAACGAACTTCAAATGGCGAATCAAGAAATTGACGCGGCCGAAAGAACTGTCGGTTGAAACTACTGCTCCTGACGCTTCGAAGACTTTTACGTATTGGTTAAGGACAGTCAACGATTATATTGATTACTTAGGAGAGGGTCGTGCTGAAGACGCTCCTGCTATCAATAGAGTGAGGATTATTATCAGCTGCCTTTCACCATCCATCTACCCACTTGTTGAAGAAGATGAAGCCTTTGAACATATCGTTGCTACGCTCAAAGCCGCCTACATAAAGAAAAAGAACAACGTGCATGCCAGGCACCTTCTCGTGAGTCGCCACAAACAACCGGGTGAGTCCGTTACAGAGTATGCGCAAACGTCGAAAGCTCTCGCTAAAGAATGCGCTTTCGGGGCTGCAACTTCAGATGAATACGGGGCTGAGCTGACGAGAGTCACCTTTATAAACGGCCTCTCTTTGCCTTTCATTTGCCAAAGGATTCTTGAAAAAGATTAATTGAATTTGGTGTAAGCTGTAGAACTTGCGGATAGTTTTGACCAGGGGTGTGCAACAGGCGGCCCGAGGGCCACAACCCGGCCCGCCAAGCCATTTAGTGTGGCCCTTGCCAATACTGATTTTTCCCCATCGTGCATAAAAATCCTAATCCGACAGTTTATGTTAAAAAACTTAATTTTTCGTGTTACCCAGCTAGATGTCTGAAGTTGGTTATATGGCCCACCGACAAAATGTTGCACACCCCTGGTTTAAACCGTGCGCAGAAACAAGATGCGATGATGGGTCGGGAGACCTTCATGACTGTAGCTGAATCGGACCCTTCACCTTACGTTCCGTTTGAGTCAGACTGCTCGTTATCTGCTTTTAACAAGTGAAAAGTTCGAAAATATTTTTTCTGTGGCGGAAAACTACACGCAAATTGTCGTTCTTGCCCTGCTGTAAATGCTGTTTGCCATAATTGCAATAAGCGAGGACACTTTGCCAAAGTGTGCAAATCTGAAGCGAAGCATGTTTCTGACGACGTATTGGTTGGTTCTGCCGCTTGAGCTTTGGCCTCGAGCAGTTTACAAGTTCGCGATGATAAATGTTTTTCTGATTTGCTTTGCTCGGTTGGAGTCGAGAAATCGTTTTCCATCGCTGCTGCGCCTGCAAATTTTGGTCCCGCCGTTATCAAGGCTAAGTTAAAAGACCAACTGGCAGATGTTTTGATCGACACTGGTGCCTCCGATAACTTCATAAAGAAAAGAGTTGCGGACGAGCTACAGATTGAAGGTCGAGGATCAGCTGAACAAATTTCACTTGATACGACAAAAGCTGAGGCAAAAAATTATGACAAAGCCGCCATTGACATTGACGGCAAGGTGTATCATCAAGTCCAGTTGGGACTAATGTCACACCTTTGTGCCGATGTCATTTTGGGCCAGAAGTTCGTTAGACGGCATTCCGAAATTACTTTGCATTATGGACGTTCAGATCATCCTCTTATAATTTCGTTAGAACCTCAGTCTGCACTCAATGTTTCTGCGGCCAACCTGACGCTTCCACGAATTTTCGAATTCTTGGCTACGGATTGCAAACCTATTGCTGCCAAATCGCGTAGATACAACCGAGAAGACTG
>JGI24021J15306_10006288_pt1 | contig 14259 bp, 11 predicted proteins | sample Ectturendosymbi1_FD_15306 | JGI IMG/M metagenome (IMG submission 15306) | reverse complement strand
TAAGCCATGCTTTTTGAGGTAAGTTGTAAGAATGTCAAAGACATCTTGACCTTTTGTAGTAGAGGGTAAACTTTTGCAGCAAAGAAATTGGACACCTTCATCGATGAAACGTACAAATGCAATTAGTTGTGCATGGTTGCTGATGTCAGTAGATTCATTGATTTGTAGCGCGAACTGACAATTTTTAAGCTTGGCCATTACACTTTGCTCAATGTTGTCTGGCAAGTTAATAATTTCTTCTCTGAACAGTATTGTTTGAAAGAGGAATTTTGCTAATTTCTTGTTCGGCTTTACCAACGAGGGTAACCATTTTTTGACGTGCTGGAAGAATCACTGATTCCGCAAGGACATGAGACTGATTTAAGTGCAATAATTTCTGCCACCTCATATGAAGAAAAAATTATTCAATGAGTTACAAGAGATTAGCTATTGAGTTCAAGGACTACTACCCCACTGATAAATAAGTTTTCATTGCACCTTGGTATAGTAAAGTGATTTATCCTCTGTGAAAAATATGTAACATTGGAAGTGGATGACTTTAGTGTACACTTTGAACTTTGTATCTCAATTATGTGGCTATGATTTCCTCAGTTCATGATGGAACACATGGAGTAGCATAAAATGTGTCAAAAATAAAAGTTTATGAAATAGCTTACAGTTGCAATTTGGTGAACTGCAGTACCTACTATTCATAGCCTACGACTTACAAATTGCCGTGAATCCTCATATTTGACACTCTTTTTTATTGCACTGCAGAAAATAGACTAGTTAATGCACGAAACAAATCTTCGAGTTCCTTGAAGTGTAAAAGAGCCCCAACATCGAGTTTGCAAGCAGGGTTGCCAGATAGAAAAAAAACGTGCAGCCTTTTTCACTTCAAAAATAGCCAAACTCAGCAAAAAATAGCCAAACTTCTGGAAATGGTTGTATCTTTGCCAAAACACTAATATTTTCACTGGAAATTAGTTTTTACAGATCTTTTATCTTTCGCTTTGTATTTTACCAGAAAGCGTATAGGTTTGCAACATTTTGCAACTATTTCTAAATAATCAGTTTCAACATTTTGCAAAAATATTTGATAAGATACAATGCTCCTACTTTCAAAACTATCACGCTTTCATTTGATGTCACGAATTTCCAAACCATCAGCAAGCGTAAAAATAGTAACCCTACATATGTATATGTACTTTCAAAAAATTGCGAAAAGTCGCTAAATCGCCAAACCAAAAAATTTGTGACCAAACGCTTTCAAAATTTGCCAAATTTCCCGAATCTGGCGATAAATTCGCCAATATGGCAACCCTGTTCGCAGTGCGTTCACGTTGGCAAGCCAAGGGCGACGAATCGCTCACGCGTCAATGCGGTGCGAATCCGACAACAGTGCAGTGTAAAGTGGGTAAATGTTTTTTCACGGTCAAGCCTTTCTCCGACTGAAAAAAGCAAGATTTTCTCTGGCGTATTTTGATTTGAAACAAGCCGGGTTCGTAAAAAAGTTACAATTTCTGGCATTCCTGGTACGCATTTGCACAGCTGTGTGGTGGCGCGCTTCTAGTTACATGGTCGCAAGAACAAGGTGCACGCACCACTCGCACCTGGTCTCCAAGTAAAAATTGTGGAACGAAAAATATTGCGAAAAAAACAAAAAGTAGCCAAATAGTCAGACAAATTTTTGGAGCAAAGTGCATCTTAAAAGAACAATTTCTTGCTTTAAGATTACAAAATAGTCAATGCAGCGACCCTGCCTCAGTGCAGAACTGGTTTGTGACTTTCTGATTTCTACTCCTTTTGTTCCACTGGCACTAAACTAGTGGTCTGCAAACTGTGGGCCTCGGCTCAATTGTGGGCCTTTTAGCACGTTTTGTTAGGCCGCGGATCACTTTCTGTTATAGGCCGCGTGGTACATCAGAGCTACAGTCCTGTGCTGGTTGCGTGGGCTAAAACATACCGTGTTTCCCCGATAATAAGACCTAGCGCGATTTTTGAGGATGATTTTAGTATAAGCCCTACCCTTAAAATAAGCACTAGTTGACTGGTGGGAAATTGAGTTAAGCGAAAACTCCTCTGGAATTTTGGAAACCGATGACCTGCAAGACATTCCAGAAGATGATGATATGATTGTTTTTGATTAATAGTTGTCAACGAGTTTCTGAATAAAAACATGTTAATGATAAGTAAATGTAGATAATTCTTCGTAATTTCTGTTTATTTAGAAATCTCTTAATATTTACTTAGTAACTTCATTTTTTGATATATCAAATCAAGACATCCCCCGAAAATAAGCCCTAGTGTAAATTTCGGAGTGAAAATTAATATAAGCCCTGTCTTATTATCGGGGAACACGGTAGGTCAGTGAACACTCTCAGAGCTCAGACTATGTTTTAGTTTGTTGAGACCAAAGTGAGTCATTTAATGTGCTTCCCTCATTGATATGCTTTGGCATGGTTTATTCAAGCATTTGTGTGACTCAAATCACGAAATATCACAAATGCAACAAGAGGAAAAAGAACAGCATGAAAGCAGGAATTCGTTGCATGTTGATGGGAATATAAAAATATCAAAAAATTCAGGTTTAGCAAATTGATGTGATCTGACATATTTGAATCACAAAGGGTTGGCGAAAGACCTCATGTGCCAACTACTCAGCCAGCCCTGTTGCTAGCAAAAATCAATTTTAAATTGAAGACGTTTCACATGTGAGAAAAAACAGCAACAAAATGGATCGAAGCGAAGTCAGACAAAATTAAAAAACAAAACAACAAAAACAAAACAGAGGAGAAAAGCACGCCTAGGTACAAAGAGTAGGGTGAGCAACTGCGGAGGTAGAAGATAAAAGTAAAGGGAGGGCCACGAAAAACAATACAGAAAAGTGACAAGCATATGAAACGAAAATCTACAGCAATGTTGGCAAGATACCAGGACGTTTTTGTATTGTTTTCAAATTAATAAGGTGAGATTTTATAGATTTTAAGGAATATCAGACTAAATTTTGGGAAATATGTACTTAGAAAGCTAACCTAGAGGTCTTTACATTTGATNAAATGATATTTTTGCAAAAAAGCAACTCTTGTTTGATATTTGTGGACTGACGAAATGACAGAAATTTGTGGACTGACGAAATGTCAGAAAAGTAGTTAAATTGTTTAGGCATTATCAAAAGAGCTAATGAATTTGGCAGCTGACAGTTTAAATAAGCCTGGAATATTTAAAACTTTGTGCTGAGAAATTGACTATTTTGAGGTCTGTTCTCCCACCATTTTTACCTACGATGACTATATCACGAAGGACGTAAATGATAAAAGTTGTTAATTCAGCATACAAATAGTATTGAATCACTTTTTTCAGGTGACACTCATCAGGTTGGGCAATAGCTCATCTTTTAAACTATAGGCACCGCACTGCGATATTGCACTCTTGTATACTTATATCGAAGCTCCACACTGACAGCGCTGTCTGACCATTGTGTGAGGTTAATGTTCGGGTTAACCTCGCCTGACTGGATCGAAGATGGCTCAAGTGAGAGTAACGTGTTGTGGTATGGGACAAGTTTTCCGAAACGTTGATGCGGTCAGGCGGCAAGCACCTGTACTCTTCGAGTTGATGCTCGCATTCATGATACTATGCGTCCTATTGGTTGCAGGTAAGTTCTCTCAATTATTTTGAGATATTTCTCTCTGCAACGGCTCGAGCAAAACGATTTTTTATACGAAGAGCAACGATTCCCTTCCAATCAAGTTTAGTGAACACATTGAAACAGTGAAATTTTGTTTAGATGCCTGTTAACGGTAATTATACCGAGGAACTTCGTAGAGGGACAAACCGTGAGTGCTGAGATTTTGGAGCCACAAAAATGAACTTTGTTCGTGGTTGTCCGAATTGCATGTAGCTGCTCACATTAATCAGGGTTGCAGGCGTGCTCGGACCCATCTTTTATCCTACCAATTTTTGAAAAGACGGCTTCGCTTTCTGATATTGGAAAATGTGTAAGGGTTGACTATTTGTGGTACTTGTTTATTCGTAACGAACCCTCTTGAAAAAAAAACGATGAAATGTTATCAAAGTTGCAGTACTTTGCAAGACTGCCGATCATTCTGTGGAAAGCAACAGGCATGCTGGGCTACAACTCACTGAGAGTTTAATAACGTCGGTTGTTTATTCGTCGCTGAGTGCCTCATGTTGTCTCAGTCAGAAAACATCTATTCACTTGCTTTAGATATATTGTGGCTGGGAAAAGTGCACAGCAGCGAACTCCACGAACTTGAAAAGCAACATTTACAGCATTTAGAGAAATTCAGAAAGCAGTACGACACCCAGGTGAGAATAGTAGAATTAAAATGTTACTGCTCTGGCTGCGTCAATAATGAAGCTCGAAAGCAAAGACAGGGCTGCAACGGCCTGTGGAATTGGTTTTGACGAGAAAAAGTGTTTTGGTGTAGTGGGCAGGGTTGCCAGATGAGAAATTCATTAAAAGCAAACAGTGCTAAAAAAGGCCAAACCGATTATTTAAAGGCCAGCAAAAAAGCTTGATGTTGTTTTTAATTGCTATTCCTTTGTCACAAAAAACGCCTAAATTACAAGAATATCACTCAGGGTTTTTTAAGGTGTTTTAGGGACCCGATTCGGATCCCTGGAATCAGAGAAAATTATCATCGGGTCCCTAGAACCAGAGAAAACGGGGCCCCTAGAATAAGAGAAATTGGGTCCCTACAGGTCCATACCAGGTACCTAACACTTTCCTTTAAAGCCCTGATCACTGGAAATTTTATTCGAAATTTAGGAGTTTTTCTTGGCCTTGTATTGGAGCTTATTCCTGATGCTTCTCTGACTTTACTGGTTTGTGAGATTCCACTCTTTGTGGCAGAGTGGTGTCACAGTTTGCATACTGATGCATGGGTGGCTTTCTGTTCCAATAAGAAAGTCGTATCCCATTCACTCCTGTACGTACGACCAGAATCATACGAGCCCTGCGATTTCCTCGGCGTCGTTGTCACACTTCTATCGCAGAGACGCAGACCTGTTTGCAAGCGTTGAGCCTGCTTAGTGCTTGAAACACACTACACAGTGCACGCATTACCAGTGATTACCCAAAAAAATTATTTCGAATCTCGCATCCCTCAAATCTTACCAACATCAGGAACGTGGGCGTCGATGCAATATAGCATTTATCACAAAAAGTTTGCAAAGGTATTGCCGAAAAAATGGCATAGCATTTTTTACGGTCGTAGCTTTTCCAGCGTAAAAAAGCCAAAAGTCAGAACGAATTTTTTACGGCCAACCAAGTTGAGACGAAGCCAGAAAAGGGCCAAATGAAACTTTTTAGGCCAACCAAATTTTAAAAGGCCAGATATTTTAAAATTTGGCCTCGAAAGGCCAACCTGGCGACCCTGATAGCGAACTCCTTTCCAGATGCCACTCGGTAAATTTAAAGCTTGTAACTTTTACAGCCAAAATTAACTCTTCTTCCGTAAGAGCACTGCGCAGAAACAAAAATCAAACCGCATTTTCTTAAAAACATCTTGTAATTTTCTATTCATTGGCTAGTAGTACGAGATTTTGCTGTGAATTTGTGCTGGTTTGGAACTTAACTAAAATACATCTTTTACCCAAAATCATTAGCCAAACACTTAAAGTACGCTTTGTTACAACCATATTGTGCCTTTGGGCTGGCCTCGTGCATGCGCTGTTGCAGCTGGAAGGTATGGCAGCTAAGATATGGATGGTTTTGGCTGGTGAGTTGTTTTGTACAGTATATCATAGAAAGTACAGCAGTATTGTGAGGTTGATTAGGCGTTTGCCGGTGTTGTGAAGTTGTTGATATTTTTCTTTCTAAACAGATCGTGGTAACTACACACTAATTGCATTACTACGAGCCCTTCTAAATCTCTATTTGTTCTCAATTCATCGTTGTTAGCTTATTTCATCTCAATTTGTCCTCCGTTCGTTTCACAACTCAACGCATCATTGAAACTGATCGCACTATATCGGAACTTGCCGTTGATCAACTGCATACAAATCTAAACTGTGAGCGATTAATAGCTTGCCGCAATCCACTACCACGAATTGGCCAGAGGAAATGTAGACCTGTTTGAATGTACCAGGAGACTGCAATTAACTTAATAACGTCATGTACATACTTTTATCCATTTGCATCCTCCAATCCTTGCATAAACCTATTGTCTTGTTACTTTGGGCGAGATATATCCACTCACTGAAGTGCATTCTTGTATTCATATATCCGTACCAACGCCAAGCTCCATTTTCCTTGTTATTGCGCGGTGCCTTGCACACGTCAAAAGCACGTTGAAAACCTTTATCCCAAATCTAAGTTGTTCATTTTAAGTTGCATCGTTTTTATCAATGTGCGTGAAATGGAAACAAAAGACTGATTTGTTTTTCGATTATATCACTCATCTAGCACCAATGAAGCCCCGAGCCCCGCTACACCCTTCGAGTTAAAGGAGTTAAGCATAATGTCACACAGTGCCCACAGCTTTTACTGAAATTTTTATCCTCGTTTTCACCAGTGGCGTAGTTCAAACGCGAAAATGGTGTATGTGAATTAATTCAGCTTTACCGTTCCCTATTCTCAAATTTTTCTAAACAGTAATTGACAACGCCTCGTTTTTTAATCATACGTTCGTACCCAGCTGTTGTCGCGTGCGTTTTTCGCACAGATTGTATAAATGATGAAATACGTAATTCAGAATGTGTTTTGCCGTTAAACATGACTGTCGGAAATGCGTGGAACTTACCCATTTCGGTATCATATCGAAAAAGTCGACATTGCGAAAGGCAGAATTACATATACATATTACAAGGAATTCCTTATGAAATAGCTGTTTTTATTTTTACCTATTCATCTCCATGTATTATCAAAAAATCGGTTACTGATTAAGTTGCAGGAAAGTACACCATTGTTGCTGTTGTAATTCACCCCTAACCAATATAATGATGCACAGTAGGATTTGTCCCCAAATCTGTTTTCTCTCTACGCCAGTGCTTATGCACAAGTAACCATAAATTTTGACGATAAACACTAAATCCATATAGTGACGAAATATCATACGGTAGATGTTTTGTGATGGATGCATAGACGTAGCCAGGGGGCCTACGGAGCCATGCCCCTCCAATTTTTAGAACATAGTCATTTTGTGCTTTCAGAGGCAGTATCCCAAACAAAATAGTGTTATTCGCCTAAAAATCAAACATTTTGGATCCCCCACATTTTTGGGCTGGCTACGCTACTGATGGGATGCTTTGGTAAATTGAAAGTAAACATTCGCTTTGGTTCACTGTGGTGTGGAGCAAAGTATGTTTACGGCTTTATACATACGATCAGTACAAATATTGGCTAAGGAATAGTGGACGTTCCTTACGAAGGGTGATGTCTTTTGTATAAAAAGGTAAATTTGTACATTTTTAAAAGGTTGATCCAACTGCCATACTTTTTTCAACCATTATTGCTCAACATTAGCTTAAAGCAGGGGTTTCCAAACTACGGTCCGCGGGCCAAATCCGGCCCGCGAAGTCATTTCATCCGGCCCGCGAAGCTATTTCATCCAGCCGCAGAGACGTTTTTTGCATAACGAAAAAAATAATATATTTACGAAAAAATTGTTCATTTGGTACAGTGCATTTCAACATATCTAGAAACATACGTAAGATATCCGCCCCTCGAACTGTTGTGCAAACGCTTATGTGGCCCTTGGACAAAAAAAGTTTGGAAACCCCCGGCTTGAAGCACTGCAAAGTTGCGTGAGCTTTGCGTCAAAGGCGTGTATGTCTAGTTTTGCGTAATCGTAGGACATTGTGATTACCAAATTTAGTTATACTCTCGTTTCGATTCCCATATTTGGACAAGGAACTGTATGATTGGATTCAAACAGACAGGAAGTTCACTCAGACTCTTTGACTCGGTTCAGCCCAATTCAAACGCACAAAATGTCTTACACATGACTTCTAAAGCAAGATAAGATGCGATCGTGAATCCTGGGTTTTTTTTTGTATCTATCCCCGTGGTTTTCAGAAAAAAAGCCAGCAAACCACTTTAGGGCAAATTCTAAAACAGGGGTGACGAACATGCGGCCCGCAAAAGAATTTCGTGCGGCCCGCGAAGCATTCAGGCGAGACCAGCAGTCTTGAACTAACAGGTTTCACAGTACGACTAAAAAGTTGTGCGGTCCGATTACTCAGCGGTAACTGACGAAGTGGCCCGCGATAGCAAATAGGTTCGTCACCCTGTTCTAACACGTAGTTGAGCGCAAATCCATCTCATCTAAGATGCGCAACAACAAAAGGCTAGTTGAAAGCGCGTTTCCCTGTCTGTAACTGTTTTTTGCCATGCGTCTGCCTACAACTATACCACTTATTGTTCGATCCCAGCCAGCGAATAAATTGTTCTTACTGTTGCGATCGGAAATCCCGAGCGGCATGTGCGCAAAGCTTCGCACCGTGGCAGTAAGCAACAATAGAGATCATGCTCGCAATCTCTCTTTCCGTACGCTAGTCGTTGCGTTCAATCGTTCACACGTTAATGTCGGCAGAGCTACCACGTTGCAATCTCTCTTACTATTGCTTGCTCGCGCTTCATACATAATGGTGTTATTCTTCACGCACATCCCGTTCATGGTGAATCACACAATCAACGCAACGCCACCGGAGAGGTTGCAACATTACCAAGAGAGCAGCGTTTGAGCAAACCCACAAGAAAAATACTTTTAGCCAACCCTCATCTACACACATCAAAGTTTTTGAAAAGTGTTCATGTTCAGGTTTTTGAAACGGCTTCCATACCACTTACCACAATGATTTTTAGCGCTTGTTGCAACTTTCTGTGGCTTTGATGAATACTTTTTAAAAAATCAGACAAAGCCGTCTTAGGAAGGCTTGAGGAAAGCAACTATACAAAGATTTTCTTTGTGGACCGCTTTACCACTCGAGCTCGGATTGTTGACGAGCATAACCATGGAACGACGTGTTTTTGATCACACGTGACGTCACTAATTTAGGCGGCAGGCTGCAGTGCTTAATGCTCGGACAACTCAAACGTGTTGTATTTTGTTGAAAATGTATAATTTCAATATACGTCGGAGTAAGGAGAAGGTGTTGCAAAGACACTCGTGAAGAAGGGTAATTGTAGTTTTTATAAAATTTACACGGGTTTTCTGTTTTACTGGCTTTACAGTTCTTATTTGCGTAACGTTAAAGGTAAATTTACTACATAAATGAAAAGGTCCACTTTGTTCACCAAAATACTTTGAGCACTTGCAAATTATAACGATGTACCTGTTTCGTTTTACTGTTACGACAATGTTTTTAATGGTTTGATCTGGAGCGAACTCATGTATGGATTTTTACTGTAAATTTGGTACATTTTAACAACAACCGTTTTTTCTCGTGAGGTTCTTTTTACGATCGTCGCTCTGAGGCTTGAACACGGCCTGGTTAGTGTTTGGTGTCCTGCGACTTTAGTGGTTGAAGTGAATGCCAGCAGAGCTGCATGCAAACGTCGAGTGAAGCCAGCTATTATTCTGTCCTCCATACAAGGTATCCGGCATACCGCATATATGCCCATATTTTAGTTAAATGAGTTGATATGCTACAGGCTTGCTCCAACGCGGTCATTCCAAAAAGCGAAACAGTCTCACTAAAGAGTAAGTAGTGACCAAGTATAGAACTGAGGCAGAAGGCATGGAAGCTTCTACCGCCAGGTAAAGGTCGAATGTTTGTACTGGCATAAGCGCGGGAATTCCTTGTTCAAACACTTTGGATTTCATTTGTAAGAACTGAAAAGGACTGCCTCATTGTGCTGGCGTTTCTGGTTTGAATGTTGTTTGACAGCTTGTTTAAAGTACGGTGGATTTGACATCAGTTCAGTGGCATTGCACCTATCTAACTTCATTTTGACAAGGATTTGTTATTTAAAAAGATTTTGAGGTGAGGCAAACCTTGACATGTATACAGCGCGATTTTGAAGTGTCAGTTGATTGTCACGCTTGATTTGTCCCCTTCAGGCTTATTAACGACTGCTGCCGGTCAGTGTTTTCTGAAACTCGACAGGCTCCTAAAGGCATAACCAATTGTTCTGCCAGGTGTGGTACAGGGCCTCACCATTCATATCGTTCAGGTTTAGATTGAGGGAGGGTAGTGTTGGGGTTGCGCCACTGCTTTTAATGAATCTTTAAAAAAGGTGTATGACGTCTTTACAAACATTTTCAAGATAAAAATGTATGCAACCCGGGAAAACCAATTTTTCTCTATGTGAGCTCAACTGTGTGCATTTCGAAGTATGCGACATTTTGTGTGTTGCCCATGTAGCGGCGGACCAAGAACGGGTAAGGGGTCGCAATATGTCGGGCGCCGATTTTGTAAAGGGCGTCAGAAATCAAAAACAGGGCACGAACGTTGACATTTTGAATGAAGTTGTCTTAAAAGCTGTGAAATCGTACTGAAAAATGAGTCACGTATAGGGGTACCACAATCGTTGTTTGTATTGGGCACAACTTTATCAACTATTTCTACGAAACCACAATTTTAGCGCTTTCGACATTTTTTGGTTCATGCCGATTAAAAAACAAGTCCATACTTGCTATCTGGATGCAACAAGTAGCTAAATCAAACACGTTTGCCCAATTTGCACGATCGCAGTCTATTCGAAACGGACCGTAACGTAGATGCTAATTGCAAAATCAACCGCATCCGTAACGCAGCGGTGGGACACCTTTATTACTTCTGTTGGAGCGTCTCAGGTGCAGCGTGTGTTCTGGTGAGTGAGGCGCGAGTGCGTCACGCGCTTGCGCCTCTCGCGCAAGAGACGGATCGATGTTCGGATCGAGCGCATCATCGCGGTGCACTACGTCATCCTCCGAATAAGGAACGGCTACTTCTACTGGAAGGTTTCCAGAATGACACCGGGTACGCGAATTTTCGTCAGGCGAACCAGGCTCGACAATTCGCACAATTGCGGACGAGGTGCTAAATCACGTAAACTCACAGTAACTTCACGGCCCCCGGGATAACGAACACGGGCATATGTGGGATTAACATCGACAACCTCGACCTCGTCGACAAGAGGCTCATTCTTACTGCACAAAACGTTTCAGTTAAGCTGTACGCGTACCTGTGAACCACGACGGCAGCGATTCACCCGAACACGACCGTCGTTGAAAATTGAAAAAACGTTCATGCGACGTGGTGTTTGTGGCAGTGCATGACAACGAGCGTAAGGAATGCATTACGTCCTCGAGAACAACTTCCCAATGCGATAAGGGCAACCCTTTGTCACTTAACGCCAACCGGATAGCTTTCCAGACGGTTCCGACCGTTCTCTCAGCCTGGCCATTTCCAGACGGATGGTAGACGCTGCAGAAACTGGAGGCGATACCTCTTTGAAGCAGATATCTCTTAAAAACTCGGCCGACGTGAAGGCAGGTCCGTTGTCTGAATGAATAAAACTTGCAGTACCAAACAAGGTAAAAGGCTCGTCTAAACATCGTATCACAGTGGACACAGTCATATCCTTGCATGGGAACGCGAAAGGAAAACGCGAGTACTCGTCTATCACAATTAACAAGTCAGCATTCCCACGTATCGACGGCACAGGCCCTTTGAAGTCCAAGCTCAAACGTTCCATCGGTTTCATAGCTTTGACTAACGTCGCTTTGCCACCACGGTAAATCGGGGTTTTACTTCGGCACAAATCATACAACTGGAAACGACCGCTTTCACACTGGTAGTAGAGAAGGGCAAGTTCTTCGCTCGCACAAAATGCAACAACGGCGTGACTCCAGGGTGACACAATTCTTTGTGAAGCTGCTCGAGCGAATTGGGTGCGCTTATTGTAGAACAGAGCGCGCGCGTCAGGGCATCCGGGCCGGTGTTTTGTTGCCCAGGACGGTACTTAATCACGTGCGAAAATGCGGCTAGCTCAACTCGCCATTGCTGAATTTTGTCATTCTTTATCTTTGAACGGCGGCGGCTGTCAAGCATAAATGCAACCGAACGCTGGTCAGTCACAAGGGCAAATGTTTGCCTCAGAAGTAGATCGACCATTTCTTGATATCTTCCATAATTGCCGATGCTTCCTTTTCGCATGCCGGATAATGCAATTCACTGCCGTGAAGGGTGCGAGACATGAATGATACCGGACGCCCACGCTGGTTCAACACAGCTGAAACATCAACATCGGAGGCATCGCATTCAACAACGAAAGGTACTGTCTCATCGACTGAGTTAAGAGCAACTTTCCCGAGTTCGGGTTTCAACGTTTCGAATGCTCTCAATGCATTACTACTTATAGGAAATTCCGAAGCCGTCGCTAAGGGGCGAACTTTATGTGCGAAGCGCTCAATCCATTTCGCATAATAAGCAAACATTCCGACCACCCGACAGAGCAACTTGCGACACTGGGGTGCTGGGAATTCTTTTAGGGTGCTCAGGCGGTCAGGATCCGGTTTAACAATGTCATTTCCCACGACGTAACTGAGAACTTGTATATGCGACTGAGCGGCAATGNTTTTGTTCTCATTTAAGGTANAGTGGTTGCGACGAATCGCCGCAAGAAACGCATTAACATTGTAATCGTGCTCCTCGTGGTTTCGCCCCGCCGCAGTAAAGTTATCCAAATAAGCATATGTGTCCATTAACTTTTCGTCCTCAATAAATTGCGCAATTCGACGTTGGAAAGCCGCAACGCCATTTTTCACGCCAAAAGGAATGCGCGTGAATTCGTACAGTTTGCCGTTGGCGCCAAAAGCGGTGTATTTACTCTCAGAATCCGCGATTTTGATCTGGTGGCAAGCGCTGCGCAAATCAAAAGTAGAAAAAACACTATACTTCGCAAGTTCGTTCACCATATCGTCGATGCGGGGTAACGGATAAGCATCCAATTCGGTATAAATGTTAATAGTTTGAGAATAGTCGACGCACAATCGCTTTTTATGGCGATCAGTCTCATCTTTAACGACAAGTACCTGTGCACGCCAGGGTGATGAACTTGGTCGTATTACGCCGTCAGCAAGAAGCTTTTCAATGGACTCCTCAATAAATCCACGATCTCCTTCACTGAAACGTCTGGACTTCGTTGCGATAGGTTTCACATCAGGAGACAGATTCGTAAATAAGTGCACCTCAACAGAGGCAGCAGTAACTGCGCAACTGTTCTCGTTTGAAACGACTAACTGCGTGAGACCTGCGATCGGCTTTACCACAAAAATTCCACTCTTTCCGCTTCGTGACAGAGCAAGAGGTACGCTCATCATCGAGCATACTACGAGCCTCGGTCATTGCAACAGGAGGCGTCGAAAGGCTCTCACCGGAAAGATACCCAGCGGAATGTTCCACAGCCATATTCATTGAACTTGCAATGTCGAATGCTTGATCCAGCGTCAACCTGTGGTTTTCCAACAGGCGCTGACGAATAGTGTGCGAAGATAAGCCATTGATAAACGCATCACGCACAAGTTCTTTCCTGTACTCTTCGGCCGTCACATCGCTAAAATTGCAGTCCTTCCTTAAGATGAGCAGTTCGTGCATGAATGTCTGTAGCGGTTCGGCCTGCTTTTGCTTCCTTGTGGCCAGAACATACCTCGCAAAGATGGGATTCGGTGTCTTTATGCACACCCCTTTAAGTTTCGTAATAGCGGAGTCATACGTAGTGCAGTCTTCTATGATATCATAAACATCGGCACTCACCTAAGCGGTAAGCGTACGCTGTTTATCCGGCGCAGCAACCTCTTTCGCTGTAGCCAAGCGTTCACAGCTCTCCAGAAAGTCCGTAAAAACTTTCAGCCAATGCTTCAGTTGCTTCGCAGCCTTCGGAGAATTGGGATCCGCGTCAAACCTCGTCGGTCTCATAAGTTCGTTCAACGACGCCGCCATTGTAAGAAATAAGGCTGTTTAATTGAACTGAACAGCGGACAACATCCGACAACTTTCGTAACGTTTAATAACGTATAAACCAGGGGTGTCAAACATACGGCCTGCGGGCCGAAACCGGCCCGTTGCGAGGTTGAATCCGGCCCGCGGGATGATTTCGTAAAGTAAAAACTTCATTTGCTTGATAAGTTTATCCAGCTGGTGACTAGATTTCAGTTACTTGAAACCTTAACGCAATTGCTCATATTTTATTGTTTCCACTGTTTTCTCACGTGAAAATTTCCCGTTTACTGCATATTTCCTTTTGCATGTTCACACCGGTTTGAACTTTCAGACAGGTATGTATGAACATGCAAAAGTACAACTACTGTTGATCAAGTTTAACAC
>JGI24021J15306_10006287_pt1 | contig 14261 bp, 5 predicted proteins | sample Ectturendosymbi1_FD_15306 | JGI IMG/M metagenome (IMG submission 15306) | reverse complement strand
TTTTCAAAAGTCATTGTATGCTTATTGTTGAATATATATATGAATAACCATGATGAAATATTTTGTCATAAGAAATTTTAGGGGTACATGTTCATCTGTCGGAATGCTGAAGGGGTACATGGTCAGAGAAAGGTTGGGAGCCCCTGTACTAGACCGTACGATATCTCGTTGGCAACACTTTTTTACACTTTTAGCGAATTTATAGAAAGCGTGGTGTAGTGTTTAAAATATACATGAAATTAGAAAGAGAAACTATGGTTTGATACCCGGGTCGTTTTTCAAATTCGTATGGAATGGGAATCGACTTCATTGTCGTCGCTCCTGTTTGCGTCATCGGTCGACCAAGCGGAACCTGAAACAAAGGTTCAAATGTTACTTAAACAACTTTCCACCAGCTCGAAGCTCAGCATCTGCTGATTGAAGTTGATTCACTAATGACGCATCAAAGGTGATTGGAACATACAAAGTTTATTTTCAAATATCGGAGCAAGCATATGGTAACTCATCAGCTTCGAGCATAAATTAATTTTCATTTGTTTTTCTCACCAAGTCTCTTTGCGGTTCCACGAGCTCGGCATCATTGAACTTGTTTCTTGACATGTCTAAAGGATTGTCGATGATGCTTTCATGTGCGGTCAGGAAAAGGGGAATAAAAGCCATGTAATCGATGAAAGAAACCTGCCCCAAATGCAAAGAAAAATCACGTTACTAAATAATCTTTGCATAGCATTGCATTTATTTTCTTCCAATTTTATTTGGCTCCAATTTGTGCAGTGATCTCATATTTGGTTTCGGTGTTAGGCTTCCCGTTGCAATGCAATTCTTCATAAGTTTATTGTTGCATGAATAGCTTCCTGTATGTTGCATTTTACATAAAATCATGTCCGTCGAGAAGTTTTCAAATGACTTCGTTCTTGAATGGACATTCGTTCAATTGTGACAGAACTCGTGTTCGTAGGTGTAGGATCAGGCAAATTTTTGGGGTTGCGAAGGATTTTTGCCCAAATTACACCAAACTTGCCCGAACAGTTTTTGTGCGACTATTTTCTCCCGCAAAGATTATGAAAACTTTTTTTGGGATGAACTCCAAAAAAATAAAAAAAGATCTTCATGTGTTTCTGCAAACGTTGGGCGCCACTTTTTCAAATCAAACAAAGTTGAGCACCAATTTTTCCCGAATTTTCAGAGATTTTGCCCAGATTTTGCAACCATTTTCTGGGATTTTGCCCCGATTTTCACGGATTTTGCCCAGATTTTAAGAGATTTTGCCCGTGTTTTCGACTAATCCAAACTTTTGGGGGTGAGCTTGCACCCCCTGCACCCCCACCTCCTACACCACTGCTCGTGTTTGAGTTGTTTCACAACTTATTTTATAGATGAGCAGTTTCGTTGTCTCAAATGAGTTTTTTTAAATCTTGTGCCAAAGGCGAAGATGATTTGTGTGAATGGGCGGTTTTTAGAATTTTGTTAAACGATTTAAATTAACTCAGCGGTAGTGTACACAAATGTTTTCATCGCTGTCACAGCCATACGAGTTTGTGCTTTTCTTTATCTCTTGCCTAACAAAGACAAAGAATATACTTTTGGTGTAGCGCAATCTGTGCACCTTTAGAAACATCGTATGATTCATTAAACTTGTTGCGTGAAAATAATCACACCTTTGTGCAAACGCCACCGATGTTTTTCAGCTGAAATTGTTAGAACTGAAATAAAGTAATTTTTGCAAATTTTTGGGGATGTATTTTCCGAGATTGCTCTTGTAATGAAGATGTTGAAGCACGTCTTTGAGGATGAAAACGCTACACATTGTTGAAAATGAACCTTCCCAACCGTTTAGAGCAGCTCTGCATTACTGAAGCATGGCTTTGCACAGTGATGCTTGTAAAGAGGTTTGGAAAAAAATTGAGATTTTCAAAATGTTTTAGTTTTTAGATTGCGGCGGAAATGGGTGCCTATCTACGAAATGATTTACCGTAGGCATGGTATATGCTCTAAAGCAATGTGCGGAACCAATAAGTTTCATAAATGCGAGAAAATAGGTGATTACTGGATGCACTGGTTTGTTGGCAAAAATATGTAGAAAACAGCAGTTACACCAGACGTTGTCCCCACCGAAAATCTTTAAGGCTCACACCAACTGTTACAAATAACCAATTCCTATGAAGGGACAGCCTCAGGACTGGGAACTCTTACTTAAGATATTAGCAGAATAAAATGGTGCGAAACTACAGTATGTTTTGTCTGAAGTCACGTTTTCAATAATGGACATCGTTGATCTAGCCACCGAGTTGGCCTCAGTGTTGTGAGTTTGTATGCTAAAGTTTTTCATTTTCAAAGACTATTGCATTTGTTGAACCATTTCTCGATTCACAGTTTCAATTCAACACTTGTAAATGTGGAAAGATTGTGGGCGGATCTTTGATTACCAAAGCTGTGAACAGATTTATAATTTTGTCACAAAATTGACATGATCTTCGTTTGGGTGCACAGAAGCTGATTTGAACAACACCGGTTTCTCAGTTTTCCATTTGAACAACAACAGTTTTTATTTATTTATTTCGATCTATTTGGGTTTGGAACTATAGGAAGGCAGTACCATGTAATGGCTTCTATGCAACTGATACCCTGTTATGTAACCTTGAAGGGGTCATGTTGCTTGCAAAATTGGGCTGATTTGTTTGAACTTTGAACCACGCTGTGGTAAGTCTACAGCAGGGGTCGCCAAACTGTGGCCCGCGAAGTCATTTCATCCGGCCCACAAAGTCATTTTGTCAATAATGAAAAAATAACATATTTACGAAAAATTATCTGATTTGTTAGAATGTGACATATCCCGAAACAATCACATTACATGAGAATTCCGGACCTCGAATTGTTGTATAATAGCTTATGTGGCCCTTTGACAAAACGTTTGGAGACCACTGGTTTACAGTAATGATCTTTGCTAATACAGAACTAGGTAGATCTGTCACTTTTTTATGAAAAAATACTGTAAAGGTGCACACGTCGGTCGTTGTATAAACTAGGAGTAAATCATTGTACATGCCTCTCTGTACATGTTAGGCTCCATCTTTTCTAAAACATAATCCTCTTGACTTCTACTCAATCCTCCTGCAATGAGTTCAATCCGTAGCGAGGTTGCTTTGATGTAGTTCGAGCTTCGATCAGATGTAGTGTTCCAGTAAAACATGGCTCGGTACAAACCAATCTTTCTCTCCATATCAGCCAGGTCGTTTATTTCCATCCACTGCTTAGTTTGGTCGCTGTTCAGCAAAATATCGCAGACGACGTTATCAACAACGCTTTCATCAGCACAGAAACGTTTGCAGAATGAACTTAAGATTTTCGAATATATGTTTGCAATGGAATGTCAATAAAAATTTGCCCTTTTTTTCAAATTATATTGATAATGGTCCAAAAAGCATCCTGATAATGCTACCAAATCATTGTCATGCAAGACTGATAGAAATGTAAAGAAACGAGTAAAACGAACGAAGAAATCCTAAAGAAAAAAGAATAAGCGAACCAAGAAATAAATTCCAACCAAATCTTACTAAACGCAATACGAGGTGAACCACGAACATGTTACCCGAGACCCCGGGTGCCACGATGGTATAAAACCTGGACCTACGGGGGACGGTTCTGCAGGAGATGTATTGTGCTTCAGCCGAGGCTGTTGCTAAAGGTACTTACGAAGATAAAAAATTGGAGTCGCGAAAACGTGTATATAACTTTGCTGAGTGCGTGACGAGATCTGCGGAAAGTTTTCAAGTGGATTGTTTAGCAGCGATGGATTTTAGCGTGGAACGAATCACACGGGGGATCGTGGGGTTTAAGGTACATCTTCTATGACAAGACGATGTACGATAACGTTAATTTGCTTTGCTCAAATTTTAATTCATCACATTTTCTTAAACGTAAACATTGAAGGGCATGGCTTGTTTAATGCAGAGAAATCTTGCTTTGCAAGAACTGCTGCTGTTGTGTCTGTAAAACATTTTAAAGATTAGGCGTACACTACCACAGCCAGTTATCTGTTTCTCAATGTTGTTTCGCTAACGTCTGAAAGGACTAGGAAAAGAAAAAGTATCAGAATATTTGAATAAAAAAGTGTTGTAGGCTTAGCTAATCTGAAGAGGTTACAAAGAGGGCATTGCAATATCAAGCTACCTGAAAACATTTCAAGTTGTTTGGATCTGAAGGGAGGACTGCTGCCCAATAAGCCCTGGTCCTTTGTAGCCTCCCATCTACAAACGCTACAAATTGTCTATCCGGACTGATCGCAGCAACGTACAGTGATTTTAAGCATCAAGACCAGCTTGGTAGCGCCTTTGCTCGAATTTGTTGTGTTTCGTTGTATGTGGGCGTGAAGCCACAAAATAAATTAGTGCTCCTTTTAGTTTCGAATTTGTATTCTTCTCAATGAATTCTATCATGCATATGTCGTTTTGAGCTTTTTTTTACCCACAAAATTGCAATTACCTGCTCATTTATGATGTGCCAGACAAATAATAGATGCTTAAAAGTGTAATAGAACGTTGCTAATAGACACACGCCCTTTCACATAAAGTACTTACTCCATCACAGCAAGCAACCTTTCACAAAGCGCAGCAACCACAGCGAACATTTTGAAAGTGACCATCGTTGTTTCATCGATCCCGAGCACTTTCAGGATGTAGTTGATCTGTTTGTCATTTATTCCCTGAATCACAGCAAAAGTTAGAAGACATTGAACAGTGTCACATGTCCGCTTCAAACACGTTCATTTTAAATCACGTAAGACTATAAAAATTTTATGCAGCTTTTGTAAACTTTGTCAGAACAAATAAACAAGCAACTTTCTCTGTTTTCGTGAAAACAGTTGAATTCTTTTGCGACCGTTGCATTTGGTTAATTTCGACAAAAGTGCTTGATTGAAGGACGAAACTGCTGAAACTGTGGAGAGACAAAGCTCATCGTTAAGCTTGAGCATATTTAACTCTACGTCGCAGTACCTGTATGCTCGATATTCCATCCAGGGCCACCCTCGTTTGGTCCATGGTAATGATGTTGTTCTCATCATCGTCTTCAACGAGAAAAGCTTTGCCATACGATTCAAGGTTTGCAGGGTCGACCAGGCGGTAATGCGTCAGATAGTCGATCATGCCTTCTGAATAGTTAACGAAATAACCTCAAGTAACCTCAAGTTTTTCCCAGCCATGGATGACATTGCGCGAAAGTCACAACAAAACACTGAACGTACAATGGAGAGTCAGTTTCGGGGAGAAAATACTGAAAAAAAAGTTTCCGAAGAATGTCCGAAGTTTTAACTACTTTACCTAAATCGTATCATATATAGTTCAGTTGAGGTCGTTGCAGCAATTAAGTAAAGCTCGACCTAGAACCAACCTCTCTCGTCCAGGTCCACAGCTCCATCACCGTCTACTGGAACAAGTTTTCTCGGGTCTTCATCATTGAGTGGACATTCTGCCAGCAGTTTCTCCAGACGACTCTGTTGCGCAAAAAATGCGGTAGAGAACAATAAAAAAACACGCTAGGAACTGGTATTTGATGGTGATTTTCTCACCTGCATTGCTTTTCCACCCTTCAAAAACAGCACCTGTACCCTTCGAGGTCCAGTAAGGGGAGTGGCTGGACGTTTGCCGGGGGCTGTTTCCTTTTCTTTCAGTCTCTACATGAATAGATAAATGGTTTGATTATCAAAAATATTCCAAACGTATGTTTTAACCGTTTCAGAATCAGTACAACGAAACTCACTTTCTTCACCACTCTTACAACATTTCCTTCTTCGTCAATAAACTCCTCCACGTATTCTTCCTCATAACTTTTTTCCATCATATTTTTATCTTTCTCTCGCTTTTTCTTTTTTTGTTTGTGTTTGTCTAAGTCGAAAACCTCTTTACTGATTTTTCCGTCTTTGATCCTGCGCCCGTCTTTGGTCAATCTGATGACTTCACCATCTTCGTCATCTGTTTATACATAGAAACATAATAATCATTTGCAAATCTTCTATAGCTCAGACCAACTGGATAGAATATGACATTACAAAAACCTTCAAGGTTTGGAAGTTTTTCCGTCCGAGGCACGTTTTGGACATATACAGTACGTGACCAAACTCAGGTAACGCTGTGTTTGTGCAAATCGTGAGGTTATACCTTGGGTCTGAATGAACATTAAATTAAATTATGTTTTCTTGGATACGTGACTTCCGTAAGGTCTGGACGAACTATGTTTGACATTTTTTGCATCATTTTTACTCATTTTCACAAAAAATCATTTGTGTGCAGGGCAACACATATTTTATATTAAATGTACAGGAAATACTTCACCCCAGAGTTTCTTTTTAGGCCCAAATTACCTGAAGTGCAATCAGGAGTCTAAAAATTGGAAATCAGTGTATGTCCACACACGCCCACACAGTATATGCCCGCACCCGGGTTAAAAGCAAGTACCACATGAGGTAACCTGGGATCTACAAATACCACAAGCAGAGAAACACATCTGGAAAATATATGTTGAAACGTGCCATGGCCGAGTAACATATCAGGTATACATGAGTTCCTACAAGATCCGAAACTTCTATTACGGAAGGTTTGGGAAAACTACGGCACGCGAGGGCATTTTTTGCTGCCCGCGAGGCAGCCACACGCACATAGATAGTACATATTTCAAGTCTATGTTTTAAAGTAAGCTTGTCGATTAGGGTAGAATTCTTCAAATTTTATTCCACGCGTTTCAATTCGAAACCGCAATTTCACTCAACCGGAAGTGACTGTTGTGTAATATATGCGCCCCTCGCCGGTAAAATATGATGTAATATATGCGACCCCGGTAGCAATAAAGTTTTCAATGTGGCACGCCCTATGGAAAATGTTTGCCCACCCCTGTATTATGGGCTTACATGGGCATTTTGAAAAAAACTCATATATCATTCAACATGTCTCCGAAAATCGTAATCATTTGTAGATCGTCCGAAAATCGTCTGGAAAAGTCATAAAAGATCAGATTTCTGGTTTTTCTGTTAGTACATTTTTTTTAAGGAAAATGTTAGGTACCCAGTATGGACCTGTATGGACTCGATTTCTCTGATTCTAGGGACCCGATTTTCACCTCTGGGGACCCGAATCGGGTCCCTAAAACGCATTAAAAAAACTGTGTTGGTATGTGACAAACGTGTTAGTGCCTGTTCGAAATTCTGGAAAAGTCGTAAAAAACAGATTTCTGACTTTTTTCTAAGTACTTGCAATGAAAAAATCCTTTGGCTCTTTACATCCTTGTGAACACAGGGTTAACCAAGTATTTAAATAATTTTTGTGGTGCAAAATATCTTCGTCCTTTCCAATCTTTTCAAGTCTTTTTACGCTTCGATGGAAGTATTTGAATCAATTGACAGATTTGTTTCAAGGCATTGTCAAGTCTAGGAATGTTAAATTCGTCCCAGCGTTCCTGCGGCGTGACATGTATGGCGGGCACAGCCACTCACATATTTGTCGGGCAATCATTTTGTCCAAATCCGCGCTTCCGACTGAGTCGTATTCTGATTCAGCATCGAGTTCGTCATCATCGTAAATCTTTGTTTTTCCCGTTTTGTCTTTTCTCTTTGATACTTTTACTTTTCTTCTTTGCACCGTTCCTGTTGATTGAGTAGAAAGTAGCTTTAGATTAGAGAGTTCAAACAAATGTTACGCAAGAAACATTTTTGGTTGCGCAATGATGCAAAGAAACAGGTCTGCGTCATACTTAAGTTACAGCCTGAGCATAACATGAAACAAATTTTACTATGTGTCTCTACGCTCAAAAGTTATAAGAACCCAGTCATAACAGTTTGTACGTCTCAGTGGCAGATAAAAAATGCCAAGGTGCTGTTCTCACGTAAGACATACCGTCTTCACCAAAGATATCTTCATAAATAGATTGAGCGTCACTTTCGTCTGAGGATGAACCTGCGCCGTCTGCTGCAAACATGGAACAACATTGAAAGGTGCTCCGATACCAGTTCAAATATTTTCAAATTTTCATCACTTTTCTCCTCTGCTTTTTTGAAGTTAGTGTCACATGAATTGGCACCGTCAGTTATGAAAACATAAATAAGAAGCACTGGAATTCAATACGAAAACGATGCGTCCAATGTTGTAGTATTTCACCACAACGAAAGCAGTTTTGTAGATTTTTGTCCGAATGGTACTTTGATGTATACATTGGCGTTGCATTAGCATTTCAAGAATGGCATTAGCGTTTTTGGAAACTTAGCATTCTGCTAGCGCCAATGCCATGCCACTTCCTGCAACGAAAACCAACACGTTAGGTGGGACATTTAATCTTGCACACCACCTTTGCCTTTTTTCTTCTTTTTATCTTTTTTCTTTTTACTTCCAGGCTCGAGATCATCACCAGTTGACGAAGATGAATAGGGTTCTGAGTCTGAACCTCCCTCTCCTCTTCTGGCTCGATCTTTCTTCTTACGATCTTTTCGGTGAGACTTCTTTGTCCATGGGTCATTACTACAAAACAGCAATATCACAGCAGTGTTTCAGCGGAACTGGTTTTATGTGAATTTCTTACGGGTCATCGTAGCCAATGTCTCTATCGTCAGTTTTTCTCGACTTGTCCATCAGTTTCCTCCTAGAACCTCGATCATATTTGACAGCGGTACGACCGTCACCCCAATAACTGTCGTCATCAGATGATGATGAAACAGATCCTCGTCCTTCCCTGTTCTTCCTCCTGCAACAAACCGTGACGTCAATGAGGATTACGTGGAACCACGAGCGCGCTGAAAATAAATTGTTCCGCAGAGCAGAGTGACAGCAGTCTGTGAAACCCACTGGGTTAATAACTATTTAAAAAAAAAGAAACGTTTATGACTAACTGTTCCTAAGCGAGATGCCTTTTGCAGATTAAAAAAAAGCATCAGACGCTGCAAGCAGCAATCAACGCATTTATAGAATTATTTAAAATATGCGGAGATATTTAATGTCATGCTTTTCTTGGGGAGAAATTGATTCTCTTTGCAACATCACACATTGTGGCGATATTGATGATCATGATATCACCAGAGTTTTTGGAAACTGCTCAATTACACATGTAGGCAACAGAAAAATAAAATTCTTTTAGTTCATCAACATTATGCTCGGCTACACACCTCTCAAACAGGTATTTGGGATATTGATAAGGTCGAGTTAGGTATTTTTTCCAATTTGGTGTGTACTACAATGCGTTTTCTACAGACATCACAAAAAATAATGCTTGCCGATGAAAAATCTTTAAAATCCAGAACATAAATCAAAATTCGTTTGGAATTTTCTTTTGACGCACATATTTTGATGGCATTTCACATATTCAGATATCCCGAATTGCTTGGATTTCAGTGATGATGTACTTTATGAAAAAACTTACCTCTCCTTCTTTCTTTCCTTGTAAGCCACGTAACGTTCGTATTCCTCTCTTTGTCGCTCTCTTTTTTCCTTCCTCTTGGTTTTCTCTTCTCGCCTTCTCTCGTAATCCCTTCTTTCCTTTTTGCTCATTTTGGCGAGTTTTCCAGAAGAGGCCTCAGAGCTGAGAGAACTGGAGTCGGAGCTGGGAGGTCGTGGCGGACGTCGTTTCTTCTTATCCCTCCGGCGACGATACCGAGAATCATAACTGGAACCACTGCTGCCTGAATCGCTGCTGTAGTATCTAATAACGCAAACCAAAACCACAATGACTTCTCGCCCGAAAGCAGTCAACAGCAAAGGTTTCCACTGTTCTGAACAAAGATCTATGCGATGGACTGCGAATCTCGTCTTGTTTTAGCGCCAATAGCCACAGCAACATTGAACCAAGATGCCAATAGGTGTGAGATAGTAATAACTGAAGCTAAAATAACAAGATTGACTTTTGAAGAATTTTCAGTTGCAAACCTGAAATTATGGTGCATCAAACAGTCTCGAAGACGTCACATATTTAGTACACGTTCTAAAAGATGACACGCACTTGTCTTTTCTCCGCCTGTGACGATCTCTTCGCTTCGATGGCTTCTCGTCGCCGGCAGAACTTTCCTCTGTGCTCGTGGAATATCGTCTGTGCCTACGACCTGCATAAAATGAACTTATTGTCGTGGAAGGGAACAAATCTTGCATTTTCTTAAAATATGCAAATACCTGCGAAATGTACTCTAAAAACTAGCCAGACTTCTGAAGCTTCTGATCACTAACTGTTCCATATATTTACCTTTCCTGTGCTTGTCTTTCCGTCTTCCTCGTCTTCTGTCGTAATCGTCAGAACCGCTTGAGTCTGTTTCCGAGTCTGAATCTGAAACATGCGCAAACTTGTTTTCAAATCATTTTTTTTATAACAAACATTTTTTACACCTTTACATAGCAAACACTAAACATATGTTCATTGATGCATATTTTAGCAAGGCTTGTTGATCTACTGCTGCTTTTTGTTTGAAACAAAAAATCAAGCAGAATTTTACGAAACAGAAACAAACGTTGCTTGAAAAAGTAGGAGCTTAATAAACATACTTCACACTAATCTATCATTGGAGTGAATGTATAGGAAAAACTGCTATAGTTTTTATTGTGCTTTAGTCCTTGGATATGTTTTGTTTTCAATTAATATAAAAGCAACAAATGCTGCACGCTTTAAATATTGTATCAGGAGCAGAAACTGCAGCAAACGTCATGAAAACATGGTGAGTTACGTCGTCGACGATGACGTCTCCGACGTCGAGATCTCGTATCGTCGCTTGATGTTGTGTAATCACTAGATGACGTGCTGTAACTGTGACGCCGTCTGTGACGTCTTCCTTTTCGTCTATGACGTCGCGATCTGAGGAAAGAAATGAATTCAGAGATTTCCAAAACAATGCAAAATTTGTTAGTTCCTAGTTTTTGTTAAACTTTTCATTGGCTCAATGTAATTATTTCAGCGTTGGCGGTTTGTCCGGAAACCCTTGTTGATTTGGCAGATGTGATCGGTTCTCACTCCTGCGTAGAAAGAAAACCCAGCAAATGTGTTTCTTCCCACCTGTCGCTTGATTCATCCGAGTCAGAGTAATGTCTTCTTCTCCTGCGATGCCTTCGACGTCTGCTTCCGCTTCGACTGCGAGAAGAACCAGACTCGGACCCTGAGCTGCCTGACCTGTGGCGCCTACGTCTGTGTCTTCGGCGTCTACTTCTCGAATGGCTCCTCTGTTGCAACAAAATGAACAAATCAGCGAAAGAATCAAAAGGCTGAGTATCGTTATGATTTACGAATCACGCCAGCTTAGGTGAAGACAAAACAAGTTAATTAAAAAAAATTTTATATTAATTCTTTTTTTTCTGATTCTATTGACTCTTTAGAATAATAGCTAGAACAATCTACGGTGAGTACGCCTCACATAGTTTGTAGTTACAGGCGTTCACAAGTAGCTTTTTTCCATGCGAAATTACGCGGTATTCAACAAGAAAAACAAATACTTGTGTGCGTCATTAAAAAGTTGCAAAGTTGCGGCGTTTTAATTAGATGTACTCGCAAATTTTAACTGGAAGTAATGCTTGAGTTTTACGTATAAATTTAATTTTTGATCTTAAAAAATAGCATACACTCGATCCTTCATCAGTCGAGTAATCTGAGCCATCACGACGGCGGTGACGTCGACGGCGATGTCGCCTGTCACGTGATCGACTGTCGTCCGAGTATTCGCTGCGAGAAGATCCTCCAGAGCTTCTAAGGAAAAAAGGTCGAGTTGAAAACAAAAGTGGCTGATAATGCTATTTAATTTGCGGAGTTGCAAAATTATAGTTGAGGGGGCATTTCTAGTGTCTGTTTTTAAGATGGTGTCTGCTAGGACGAATCTTCAGCAACCTTGACAGGAATTCCAATAAAAAGCAATATATATGAACAAAGAACAAACAATTTTTGTTACACAGGATCTGATTTTAAATTTTCAAGATTTGTTGTGGAAGCAAAGCGTCTTTCCTCAAAAGAGCTTGAAAGTTAGAGATGCAGATGAAAAGTAGAAACGAAAAATGCTCAGAAATAAAGCGTAGTCAGGGTAAAATTCGCATGGTTGAATATTGGACGTAAATGGCACCTTAGCAGTTCTTTAACGTTGTTTTCCATGGTACTTTACTGCTATTGTTTATCATGGTGTAAGAAGCAAAATCAGCATAGTTAGAATGTGCATTGGAATCTCTGAGTAAGACTTTCAATGTACTTGTTCTGTAAATAACAAAACTTCACAACGTTTCAACCTCCTGCGATGGCGCCTATGACGTCGCCTCCTCCCCCGACGTGATTCAGCGTCGGCGCCGCTGTCCATTGAACCGCTTTCGTCGCTGTAGGAGTAACTACGTCGTCGATGACGTCTGCCCCTTCCTGTCAAAATNGGAAAAACCAATATCTGCTAAATCAACGTTCTGGTTGAATAGCTCCTGGTTNAGAATTTGGAAAAGCTGAGAAATAACTGCAAGTCATTTTCAAACGTTTGGACAGCATTTTACGATATTATTATTGCCTCATACGCGATGGACATCACTTATATTGCTGTTAATATCGTCACGTGTATTTCAGGTTTTTATAGACCAAGTGGCGTGTGTGGCTTGCTTACTTGTTTTCAAATTTGTATGGTTTCACAAGTTTCTCAGGTCCACACAGCGTTTGCTTTCATCCATTGGTAATTTAAACCTATTGCTTATTACAGATAAACGCCGCAGTAAAGTTTGATGCAACACGAAGCAAGCGAAATTGACTATAACGAAAACAAGTTACAACAGCTTATAAAATGCAAAGAAGCACCTAAAGCCTGCGACTTCTCCGTGATTTCGCACAGTTGTGTTTGGCCGAATTTGCTTTCAAGACGCCGCAGACTTTAGGTGCTAGGCGATCAAACAACATAGCGCATGCACGGGAGAAGACGCAGGCATGGTGGGGGTTCAGTGGGATTTCAGCACAACATTCCTTGAATGTTGCACTGTCGGCATGAAAACTCTACTTCAGGTAACATTGCTTTGTTCAATGTTACCCTTGATTACGTGACTCACTCCTCCTGCTGCCTTCCTCGTCGCTATAATCGTCGCTGTAGTCGCCCGAGGAATGTCGTCTTCGTCGACGATGCTTGTCTCTTTTCTTTTTTCTCCGACGACGCCTTCGGCTGTCGTCGGAATATTCTGACATATCCGAGTAACGCGACCCAGACTCGTCGGAATAATCGCCGTCGCCGCTTCGTCGCCGCCGTCGTCTGCTTCTTCGTGAACCATGGCGTCTCCGCCGACGCTTCTTCCGTCCTTCCCCATCGCGCGAACCGGAATCGCTCCCATCCTCGTCACTGTACGACGAACCTCGTCGTCCCCTCCTGCGTCTTCCGTCTTTGCGATGTCGGTGCCGTCGATGGCCTCTACCTCTTTCGTCTCCAGAACTTCCACCGCTGTAGTCGGAATCGCCTTCCCTATCGCCTCTGCCACGTCGATGTTTGCGACGCCGACGGTGCCTTGATGCGTCAGACGCGTAACTTGCGTCACTGCGGTCGCTGAGGTCGTCGCCATCTCTGTGTCTGTCTTTCCTTCGTCTGTGGCGCCGGTGTCCTCTGTCTTCATCGCTATAACTGTCTTCATCTGAATACCGGCCATCACCTTTGTGCCTCCCCCTACCCTTCTTTCCACGACCACCACGTCTCCCCCCTTCATCTGAGGCATAGTTGTCATCGTCATCGTCGGAGTGGCCTCCTTTGCGATGCTTCCCGCGATGCTTTTTACTTTTACCTCTTCCCTCCCCATAATCTTCATCGCTGTAGTCATCATCATCTGAATGTTTCCTTCCTCTTCGATCCTTCTTTTTACTCCTCCCACCTACTCTGCTTCCGCTGCCATCACTTTGCGAACCCCCATCTCCGTCACCTCCTTTGTTTTTATTACGATGCCGTTTACTTTTGCGTCGACCATCGGGCGAGTCGCTATAATCACTTCCACCATCGTCCGATCCATGGCCTCTCTGACCCTTCTTCCCTTTTTTCTTTGACTTCCGCTTTCCTCCATCATCAGATCCACTCTCGCTGGCATCATCGCGACGCCCTCCCTTCTTTTTGGCTTTGTCTTTTCTTCTCCGTCCAGGCCGATCTTGACTGTCATCACTCCCATCTCCGCTTCCATCTCGTGACCCTCTTCTGCCTTTCCTTCTTCCTTTTCCACGACGATGCTGGCTGTCGTAATCACTCTCATCATCACCATCTCGATCTTTTTTCTTCCCCTTTCCCTTTCCTTTCCTCTTTGTGTCGCCGCTCACACCCGAATCGAGAC
>JGI24021J15306_10006281_pt1 | contig 14272 bp, 11 predicted proteins | sample Ectturendosymbi1_FD_15306 | JGI IMG/M metagenome (IMG submission 15306) | reverse complement strand
AGTGAATCACGCTCGTATTAAATATTGGTCACCGGATGCGCAGCTTGAAGCGGTTAAGCAAAGGTGAAGGAAGGGTCGTCGCTGCGCGCCATAACAATTAATTCAGCAAATAAAGGTGCCAATAGACAAAAGCCACAAGTAAAACGTTACCGAAAATGAAAAAGAACCAGACGGGCGTGTACATGATATACAGCGTCATGGTGTTGCCAATAAAAAAAGCGATAAACTGCATGTGGCATTCGACCGTGCAGCTCGAAACAGAAGGGTACTTCTCAATCAGGTTTGTGCTTGGCCATGATTGAATGAGTTTCTTTTCGTGGCGAGATAGAATTCGTACTGCAAAAGCTATACGAATCGGTTGATATAATTCATTGCCTCTGCGCAACTTCGTCTCCCAGCTTTGCAGCCTTCATCTTGCGCCAGACTGGCAGAGACTTCGATGGAGACTACAATCCGATGTCATCGCCCACAGTGTACACCGACGACTGCCTGAAATCCGCTACTGACTTAGAAACTGGGACCAAACAAGCTACAGACTCTTCGCAAAGGGGGTTTCGCCTGACGAGGAGGGTTTGGCAAATGTGCCTGAGAGTCAGCTGGCAAAGTCTCTTCTTGTATATGCTTCTGACTCGAATTTTAAGGAAAGAGTTCCTGGCATTGCTTGGAACGTGCAGTCCGATGAATGTTGTTTTTCTACAGCGTTGCTGCTAACGTCATGCACTAAGAAGATTTGTTATCAATAATGAGTTTCCTCATTGATCCTTTAGACTTGGTTTTCCTTTAGCTTCCTTGTGCTGCAGGCTCCTCCAATATACTGGATCTTGTGTCAAATGGAACGGGAGCGGGATGATCTGATGCCTGAAAAAGAGCAGCGGAAGTGGAAAAAGTGATTGGCAAAATCTTCCAAGTCTTTTCGGCACCACAATTCCCAAAGTCTTCCTTGTAAAGACAAGCAAAACGTCAGCTTCATCATTGCGAGGACGCTTCGTCACCTCCAAAGAATGACGTCATGCGGTGGAGGTCCTATTTGAGGAGCAGGCCCGTAACCAGCTTGGGGCACCAGGAGGGGCGAAGAGTTTTCCGAGAGGGGCCCAAATTTTTTGAACTATGTCCAGTAGTTTCAAAATATATCCAACAAATTTTTCCAAGGGGGGTGAAAAAATTTCTAGGGGGAATTCGTTCCCCCTGGTTACGGGCCTGTTGAGGAGTGTACGATTCGTTTGCTGCCAGGCTGCCACCACTGGAGTGTGCGATTCGTTGTAGTGTGGCTGCGACCACCGTGCGTATCATCCATTGCAGCCAAGTTATGACCGACACGTTGCAAGCTGTACGAAAAATGCAGCATCATGCATGTACCATTGCACATAAGATTCCTTGCATTGAGGCTGTGCAACCGCTGTACCAACGATTCGTTGCAGTGAAGCTGCATAAAAGATCTCCGAAACGAATGCGAGCGCACCGCTAACTGTGGGCGTCGGAAGGATTTTCTTCAGGGGGTGGGCACTTGGGGATTTTTCCAACATTTTTCTAGGTAGGGGAAAGGTGGTGAAATTTGTTTTCTTCCCACTCGAAACTACGAAAACAAACTTTTTTTGCTAAATTTTATAAACACACAGGTGGGCCTTGGCCCCCTTGCCCCTCCCTTCCGACGCCCATGGCGCTAACTATTCAAATAATGCTGTGATGGCTCGAGCTTGGGCCGCATTTGTTTTACCGTCGTGTTTTTCGCTACCTTTTGAAACTGTAAACGCGAGTCAGGAAAAACTGAAATATCGTGAGTGCGACAATTGCTCGCGATCATGGAGTGCAGAATTTTCGAGCATGCCTGCTCCTTCGTGCCTTTTCTTGTTTCTGTTTTCGCGCTTATCACGTGACAAGCGACCAAATAAGTGACGAAGAAAGAGACGAAGAAAATTTACCGAAGAAATCAGTGACGAAGAAATTTACCGTCCAATCTCATGATCGCAGTCTCGGACTAGCAGCGTGGTGAGATGATCCTCGACTTTGGAATTGGTAGAAACTGTCTTTTATTTCTGTCGCAGCGATATAAAGTCATTAGTGGATTTAAACTGTTGATTGGCTTCTACCGTCTTAAAGAAGGAGAGGACGACATCGCTTCGCTGAAACGTTCGTCATAACGGTAAGGCTTAGTGGTGATGAGCTACATGATTGACCACAATTGTCCGCCATGTTGCCTTAGTAGCCCTTTGCGAAGCAGCCGCCGTACCGGTGCAGAAGCATGTGTTTCACTGCTTTGTGCATTTTTTATTGCAGGTATTCTGACGGAAAAAGCCAAGGCAGGTTTATAGTTTGCGTTTTTGCGTAATTTTGCTCTTTGCGTATTCACAAGGAGTTTATTTGAAACTGTAACTGCGTTGCGTGATTGATGGTTGCAAAAATGCCCTGAACTAACGGTATTAACTACATCTCTGTAGCGGAGCCAAGCTTGTGGCCCTGTTAGCTACAGATCTGTTGTATAATGGGTTGAATCTCACCTATATATGACTGATTGCTTTGACTTTTTCTGAAATACCGTACGCATTTAGCTGAATAACTGTTTACAACTTAGCATTTTTAAACCGTGAAAAGATGCAATCTGCACGAGATGAATAAACAAGTGGTCCTGAACAGTCGTGTTTTAGGAGAACAACAGATATCTTAGATACACATAATTATCAGCAAACCCAAGCGGTGACGAGATGTTATTTCTGTTGCTGGCTACATTTTCTCACATTTTGAATTTTTTTGAATTGCTGTGGTTTTCTGACACTGTCTGTGGTGTCAGTTAGATTGATGCTGCTTGCAAATTTTGCATAAACTGCAAAGATTCGAAATTACTCTTAAACCACCATTACTTTGCCACAATGAAGTTTCTCAGCTGCAGCAATGACTGGCCACGTTTCTCGTCAAAATGTCTTTTTGTAAAATAGCACGAACGAAGTATCGCTTATAATTCGACCTGTCTGACGCGAGTAAAGCAAAAGTTGGTAGACTGGAGAATCTCTTCATCGAAAACCGAGTAACTTCATCCAGTGTTTCATAAAACTTAATTTAAAAAAACTTAATTTAAATAAGCGTTGGCTACAAGCGTACGTACTGTACGTGATATGCTAAGCTATGCAAGACTCTTTCTATAGTGCGAGCGTACAACATATTTCTGCAACGAGAGTGGGTCAGGCAGTTTTCAACAACAGGCAGTTTACAGTTTATCTGAGATTCTTTCTCAGCATTTACTGCTTTGCATTCATTAAAACATTTCCAAACTTGGACTACTCCCAAAAAAACCCAGAAGGATATGATAATACAAAAACATAAGCGATGACAAGAGCTAAACTCGCAGTGAAATTTCAAAGCAGAGCTTACACATGGAACTATTATGACTCGAACTATTTAACGTGAGGACACAAATATCAGTCATGCAACCATTGCGGCATCACCAATGTTCCCTCTAACAAAATTTTGCACTGAGCAAATGTTTGTTTTAGTGCGCATGCAATTGCCCGACCGTGTAGAGACACAAACACTTAAGCGTTTCAAGCGTTACAAGGAATATGCAATATATATATGATAAACCCTGGAATACTATCGCGGGTCTGCCAGACCCGGGTCAAATGAGGTCATTCACGTTAAACTACGGAAGCGGAAGTCGGCGCGCTTTGAACTCTTCTGTAGCTTCATGTTTTTGTGTGACTAGTAATAGGTGCGATTGCGGTCATACACGCTCTTCTAGATTTTGCAAGGGAGCGAGTTCGTCACGAGTTCGGGTCTGGCAGACCCGATGATAATATCAGTGTGAGGCGGTGGGGTGCGCATAACCCCACTATATGGTTTATGGGGTCAGAGCCTGTAAAAAGCTGAAACTCACTCAGGGCATGCTTCTATGGCCATGTTAGTAGTATACAAAAGGAGAAGTTGTTTACGCCCATAGTTTTTTTTATGAGCAATTGAATTTTAGGGATGCCTGACACTTTCGCTATATTTGGTCTACTTACTTTTCATCAAACATCGTATCATATTAGAGTAAAGTAACTTTGTAAGTTCTCAAATTGCTCAGTGAGACTTATATTTTCAGTGTAGTTTTTGTGGTAAACTGCAGTTGAAGGAAAAGGTAACTTTTTTATTTTTGAAAACCGTCTCTGGCAAACCCGACGATATCATTAACGTGACAAAAAAGAAACGATAGTATTTAAGGGTTAATTTAGATTCGTGCTAAGTGCGCGAGAATGAGATTTCACTCCAAAACTGGTCTGTTGGCATTGCACATTTGCGCAGTTGCGTACCTCAGAGGGAAGATTGGGCATCACCCATTTGTCACAGCCGTACTTTGAATTCAGAACGCAACCAAAGTTTCACGTGCGTTCGCACGCGTCACGCACAGAGATAATTTCCAGTACCACGTACATTCAAACAATATCAAAGGCTTTGTCCATTCGAATGCATTGGTGATTGATGTCACTTTCAGTCCAGGCATCCCGTGCTTGTGCAAGTTTCAACGAGCTCCCAGTTTATTATGCTGCAATGGGCAGAGAACTGGTGTGCGCCAAGATTTTTAGAATATGCTGAAAAACAGTTTGTCGTTTAACTGCAGCCCGGCAAGGCGGTAACCACAAACAATTTCCTCAGGCGGGTTCATGTATGGCAAATGACATCAGCAAGATGTCGGGCAGGTTTTTTAAAGGTTTTTTACGGACCCGATTCGGGAACCTAGAATCAGAGAAAATTATCACCATGTCCCTAAAATTAGAGAAAATTGGGTCCCTAGAATCAGACAATCGGGCCCCTACAGGTCCATACTGGGTACGTAACATTTTCCTTAAAAAAAAACCTGTAATAGGGCTAACCATAACTTGAAAACCAAAGGTACAGTAAGTCTTCAGAGGACCTTTCTGAAGTGCTCGTTCCGTACTGAGGGCTTTGGGTCAAGCAGTGTCGTAATTGTTTTTTTCTGTGTTGAGTCCACAGATCATAGGTGCAGGAGCAGGCAAATGTTTGGGAGTGCGAAGGATTTTTGCCCGAAAAATTTTTGTGCAGCAAAGTTTCCCTTTGCAAAAGTTCTTTTACGAAATCTCACAAAAACATGAAGACCTTTTTTGTTTTTTTTGGAGGTCACATTTTTTTTGGAGAAAAAAAAAGTCAAATTCCGACGTTTTTCATCAGTCAGTCTGATTGATCACACAAATAGAACTAAGGTGTCAAAGCATCTGTGCCCGAATTTTCAGGGATTTTGACCGGGTTTTCGACAAATCAAAACTTTTGGGGATGCGCTTGCGCCCTTTGCACTCCTAGCTCCTACACCACTGTCACAAATAGCAATTGTTTATATTGTGCTGAGCCTACAGGGACTAAGTCAGCTGGACAAGCCAGGCAGTACCTTTGAAACGGAGTCCTTTAGACAACCACTAGACCTGTGGTTTTTAACCTTTTTTTCTACCACGTCTCCCTTAAGAAATTGTCCTTTGTTTCAAGCCCCCTTCCTTGAAATAAGCTGTGAAAACAAATGTCTTTGTTGGTAAATTTAATGATCAAACTTTCCATGTTGTAGGTCGCGTAAGGACTCGTGCCCCCCTGGAAATTTTCGACGCCTCCCCGGTTAAGAACCAATGCACTAGACCAAACCAGGAANTGTCTTCAAGTGCTCGAGATGAAAAGTTCTAGAATTCACTGAACGGAGCTTTGCCGGGAGCCACTCGTGAACAAACGCAAGAAGGGCAATAATAATCTCTCGGCATCTTCAAGTGTAACTGAATAAAGCTTCGTAGGAATACACGCCTACAAGATTTTCAAGAGGGAAGCATTTTCAACAACACACTAAGATATTTTTATAATCTCAAACGTATCGCAATGTTACAATAATCTTTGGGATGTAGTCAGTCTTAATTCAAATATTCAGAACTCAGATGACATTTTGTTCAGAAGTTCAAGGTCACACTATACATCTATCATTGCACAACGCCAGGTAACTTCGCATTTGGATATTATTACCATAGTGGACCTCACTACTACTTCTCCATCATTATAACTCATTCTGGTCATTTTGGTTACTGTACTACGCAACAGTAGCCAAGTGTTTAGCTATAAACTTGTCGTACGTATTAGTCAAATGGGTGAATTTCCGATATATTCATGATTGTAATCGATCGTGCTTGAAAAGAGCTATGAAATCAGGAATACTTCAAGTAAATCATTAATACATCATTACTTTCTTGAAAAGCGCAGTAGGGGGGCGAGCTACTCATGGCGAGTTGGCAAACAAGTCTATTAATCAGCCCTAACAATCCTCGGGGAAATGGCAATCCTCGGGAGGTGTCGAACAGTCCAAGGGGAGATGGCGAGCAATCTTCAGAGATTAGAGAGATGTGCAACAGTGCACTAGTTGCACCGGGGAAAATCGTGTACTAGGCTCACAGTGACAAGGTGAATTAAGTGAATTAACCTTTCAAGCGTACAGCAATCACCTACTATTTTTGATGATATGGTCAAAGTCAGACGTATCTTGTACATTCGTTGCCAGGAATGTTGGTGTCTTCGTATTTTAGAACGATAAACACTGGGTCCAAGCTTTCTGCATTAAAAGCATTTCCCTGTACGGCATTTTTGTAAGTTTTTTCTGAGGGATCGAGTTTTATCTAACTGACTTTGTAATAACTGTGCTAAATGTTGCACCCGCAAGTAATTGTTCTTTTGATGTTGTTGCTGAAGGAGGCTGCTTACGTTTCTTTTCTTTGTGTAGTGAATGCTGTGTTAGCTTAATTTCTGTGGGAGGTATCTCACGTTTTCCCGCATTCATCCATAGGTCTTCGTTGAAACACATGCAACACTCTAGTTTTATGAACATACCCATAATAGACTCTGGGCAATTTTTTTTCATACGATTAAGCACGGTGTTTCGCGCAAAACGATTTTCTTAAGCTTTCTAAGGGCATTGAATGAACTACGTACCCAATTGAATTTCTCTTCGTTGACAGCAGTAATTAATTTGTTAAAATTGATAACATCAGGTAACTTAAAATTGGCGATAATAATCCTTTGGAAATCTACCATAGCCTGATGCAGCTGTAAGAATGAATGACTTTTCTTATGCCTATTGGTGTTTTTCCAAACATGGACCTTACTTTTTAAGTTGATCTGTCACAGGTGAAAGGGGCTTTTTGTATAAACATAGCCATTCCAATTCTTGTTCTAGGTCCGTGTCAGTCATTCATTTTTAGTGAAGTTAATTCTGTTTGCATTATGCTTGCATTTTTTTAATGGGGGGCAAGAACTGAAATTTTTTAATATCAGTGTTGCGCAATTTCGTTTCTCTTTGAATTGAGGTTCTAGCAGCAATTCTTCAGGATCATTCTCGAAAAAAGGCTTGAGTTATTTTTGGTTTTCCTTCTAGAATTACGATGTCTTTTCTTGCAGTAGCTAACGAGTTCTTCATGGATGGGTGAACTTAATTTATTCATTTTCGGGGTAAACTGTTCCAGGATGTTTTGAATTGAAAAGAGGAAAATGATGTAATGACAAAAATATATAATGTATTTTACGGCCAGTTAGTGCTATACGTTTTTCGTTCAATTCTATATCTTTTCCACTCTTATTTGCATTCTGTCTATGTAGTCTTTTATAAATTTGTCTTTACATCGAAAAGATAAGGTTTCAAAAATTTGAAAAAGAAAGTCTCACACACGTAACAGCAATGTTACAATTTTTCTAAAAACAATCAACGCAGTTTCCTATCATTTGTAAAATGCAATGTTTGTGCCCAGATTTTTGGACTGATTTTCCGACACTGGCTTAAAATTCAGTGCGAAACATGAAAGTTCCCAGAAAGTTTTTTTCCAAAAAAAAAAAGTGTTTTGATCGTGTTTTACTTTCAGAGTGTTCCATTTGGCCAAGTCACGTTTAAAAACAAGCTTTTAAGTATTTTTCTTTTTGAGCACCATCCGTACCAGGACTTTAGAATGTTGAACAATCATTATTTTTCATTTTTCATACTAGCGTTGTCGCTATTATTACTGCATGCGACTCGTCCATTAAAATCAAATCAGCAATTCTTCAATTCTAGCAGCAATTCTTCAGGATCTTTCTCGAAAAAAGGCTTGAGTTATTTTTGGTTTTCCTTCTAGAATTACGATGTCTTTTATTGCAGTAACTAACGAGCTTTTGACATCTCGTGACTCCGGGCTTTATCTACGTTTCAGATGTTTTGTCACATAATCCACGAAGAGACTTTGCACTTACTCGCCAAACACAATCATATCGTGTGCAATAATGTTGTTAACTTACACATGTTAAACTCATTTTATGCAGGAGCCAGTTTAGAACCCGTCTGATCTCAAGTGGGCCGGACAAGTAAAATCANGGGATATAAAAACAATANTATAAAATTTCTTCTTTTTGGTTTAGCGCAAAAAGTGCATTTCGAAAATACTCGCGTTTAAGTAAAGTTTTCTCACAGGCTGAGTTATTAAACTGCTTGTAAATATATGCGGTTTATGAACAAGAAACACACTTCGGGGTCAGAGCTCCTTGAGCTGCAACCACATCCACCCTCCAGCTGAGAAAAACAGTATAGAAAATGTATGTACGTTATGTCAAGCGGTTTGAAAAATATTTGAAAGCATTTTAATATGATATTTTCAATTTATTGCTGAAACTTGGCACATTGTCAACTTCACATCAATATCAGGTGTCGAATCCAGAGTGGCTACCCGATTTTAAAATGTCAAGTGAGCCTTGAGCACAAATAAGGTGTGAGCCTTGAGCGCAGCTTTATTTTATTGATGCTCATTACAGAGGAAGCTGAATAAAAAGGTATCTCCTTTTCGACAAAGACATTGTGGATACGGATGCGACTGATAAAATAAATGGCAGCAAAACTGAAACCCTTCCAGCACTTAGACAAGTAGTCGTGCAGTGGTCTGTAATTCCCATGGTGGAGTTATTCGTCGTTCGTTTTGATGTCACAACCAGTTCAGGGGAATCTTGAGGGCTTCTAATAAAAAAGCTAGGGGTACCCAGGAGTACCCGAGTGTTTTCTTTTGACCTTCTTGTTACAATAAACCAGGATATTGGCAAGCCAATATCTGTAAAAATGGGGTGACAGGGTTGTAATGGTAACCAACCATTGACTATAAGTCAAAAGTGTGATAAATTTCGATCGTTGTGTGCCAGTCGTGTCATCACAACGGCACAGGTTGGGCGGTATGTTTAGCCAGTGATTACTATAAAATGGATGGAAAATTCCATTGTCTTCATTTTATAGTAATCACTGGCTTGACACCACTGGGTACAGTATCTCAACTTGACTAACGCATGAGATAGTGCATGGTCCGCAATAGGCAACTATGTCTAAGAGAGGACGACAGCTGTATTTTTGTTGTTCACACGAGCAGTTGTTATCGCCAACAGACATTGGCTTGTAGTGCGATGCACTGTAGTTGCGCTCTGTATGCGACTTGACATCAATTCGTCTCCATGATCTCACACCGCATGATCGATTGCTTCCAGTCGCACTGTCGAACTAAACTTAGAAGCAATTAATTGATATAGGCTTCGTGCTGACACAAAAAAGAGCACAAAATGTCTACACATGTCCTACTGTTGTTTGTCGTTGTTGTTCCTTATACTTGTTGTTCAACTAGTCTAATTGTTGTTGCCGCCTGCAAGAGCTGGTGCCGAGAGTTTTGATGACTCGCGACTCGTGCGTTTTTCTCTAAAAATATTTGGGAAAGCATTTCAAGGTTAGTCATGTTTAGAAGATAGGCTTCTTTCCATAGTTCACCAACTGACTTCACGTCTTGCAGTAAAATGCAGATGTTTATTTACTATATTTTAAAAGTTTTTCTTTCACAGGTAAGCAACTAGTTCACTTGAAATCTGTTCTAATGTCTGTGAACTTAGCTACCTATGTAGCACATCATAATAAGCTTATGTTAGGGACATAACCAATTAAAAAAATTATTTGTTGGGATGTTACAGTATGTAAAAGAGTAACACCATATCTCGAGTCGTGTAGTCTGAATAAAGAGTGATACGTAGACTGCTTGCATTAAAAATTACGCAACAGCAACATTTTGGAAATATTGCAGGAAACGTTTTAAATAAAGTACAATAACGACATGTTCACGTCATTTCAAGTAAAATACCTTTCAGCTCGAAAAAGATTGAGCATGTCGGAAAACTTAACCTTAATTATAAATAGTTATTTTACAGCTTCTGCATGAAGTCTGAGCAAAAATATAATTTTTCTTTTCAAGAGTTGTATTCTTATCTCAACTTCTAGTATTTTGAAGAACACTTTGTATTTTCTAACGGTTAGGACCTAACCTATCCCTTGTAATGTATAATCGTGTACAGGCCATTGAGTCCAGCGCTTTTATACCGCACACATTAATTTCACAGCACTGGCTAGAAAACGTGTCTTATTCACAGAGCACAAGCAAATGGCATTAAAATGCGAGAATAGTANTCCTTTTGAACACGAGCAGGAACCTTTGTTTAGCCCAATTTTAACGCTGNTTTTTTTTTAATTTTGGTCCTGAATCGAAGCTAGTTTTTTACGTCTGGAGAAATATGAAATTTTGCTGATCGTNGTTAAATATGACGCGGAGGTGTCTTGCGCACGTTATTCCCAGTCGAAACATATGAAANTTTAATTTTTTCAGTTTGTTTCCCCTTACAAAAGTTTTGTTTTCAGGTACCTCACTTTGCCTTTTGAAAGGTCTTGTGAAGAACTTGTATTTTCGTACATAATCTCAGGGAGTTGTTGCTAAAGCTTGAATCGAAGCAACTTAAAGTTCTCGCTTTTAATTTTTCCCACCAACAAATACAGCGGAAGTTAGCTTTACCACTTGAGTTATAGACAGACTTTCGGAATTGTGGTTGGAAAACTCAACAATGGCTTAGAAAAAATTAGGCTTCGTGATTTTACGTGAGTAATAGTAGTCACTACAGATTAATCAGGAATTATCAAATAGATTACTTTTACCATTCTTAAATAAACCTAAAAAGAACAATGTGAATGTCTGTCAATACCCATGATATACCAACATTAATTGATTGTTTTCAAGTGTTTTGGTTCTCGTTCAAATTGAGCCATCATTCAGTGAGGTACTGTGCTTTAAGTGATTTAAGAAATACAGTACTTCTTTTAAGGCTAATTTTCAACATGCCATCAAAATGCAACACAGTTAAAATCAGTGGTCCTTAAGGCTTTAACGCCTCAATGTCTCTAGTCAAATTCCCCCCAATGTGGATACCCCTTTTCAATAAAGTTTAATTACAAAAATGGTAAGAAATGAAACATAACTGGCAAAGAAGTATTTACCAGAGTAGTGAGGAAAAAGGTCAATGCGGAAGCTGCCTTCACATTTATCAGCACCAGTCTTTTTCTTCATGTGGTAAAATGTTGTTAGATCGCTAGAACGAATGTAGCGATGGAGTTTTAATACACTGTTGAATACCCTCAACACCTAATCTCAATATCCCCCGAGTACGCTATATTGAGGCAAACGTTGAGAACCCTGGTTTAAATGGATTAATGCTTGGCAAAACATTCACAAAATAATTGAATAAATCAACGTATAGAGAATTTTTTGCCCAGTGCTATCAAGAGTGTTGCGAAAGAGAATAAAACAGTTTTCCTCTTTCAAATAACTTTCTGTTCATCATGACAACGTTTAGATTTTTTGTCGTTTAAAAGTATGACCAAAGAAACAACATAAGTTAGATGTTTAGGAAGTGCATTTTTATTCCTTAATGCAATGACAATGAGTGATTAAAATCAACAACCCCCCATGCGTTATAACACATAATCCGCAAATAAAAATGTGACTGTAAGATATACACACACATCATATATATTATATTTGAAAGCGTTTATGAGATAATGCGATTGGTTCTCTTAACGAATGTGTGCAAACTGATGAAGCTGGAAAACAACAGGAAGTGTTTTGTAATTTAATCGTGGACAGTATCATTAGTCAGACATTTTGCAACCTTGATGTCATAAGCTCATATTAAAGCAACACGTAACCTTGTCACCATCGGCGCTTCGCATCAGCTCTTTTCAAAACGGCAGTCAAAGGTGTGTGGATAAGGAGATGGCAACCCTTAAACCACAACCTTGAATAAGGTCTTAAAGTTGTTGTTTCGCATTACCGCTAGTGTCCACGAGAGCTATACACTCTTGTGTACGCTATGGGTCATGCGAGCTTCTTTTTTCTTTGCTATAGTGACGACTTCACCGTCGTTAATGATACGAAAGGCCGCTATTTCACTGACTTCTTTAGCGAAGAGGCGCAAAGCATTTATATTGTATTTCTATACCAGAAACTTGGTTTTGCTGCTATTGATCGTTGAAATCCACATGGTAAACTCAAGATGGATGAAAAGAACAGCCATCCACTTACGCGACCAGAACAGCGCAGCAAGATTGACGACGAAAATCCTAGAGTAAGGTAAAAATGTGTTTCGTGTTAGAAGACATGAGCGTAAAAAAGGAAAACAATGACGTTTTTGTTAAATTATGTGTTGCAGGCACTTAGATCTATACTGCAGCTTACCTTTCAGCACAAAAATACTGTTAGGGCTTTTATTATTCTGCAAAACAATTTTAGAGTTTCGCAGTGGTCTATAGACAAAGCTCACTAATATTACTTTTTTCTTGTGGATCCAACATGCCTGCAAAGTTTCTTTGGACCGATTTTGAAAACATTTTTTGCTGTTACATTTGCAGATATGCAGTATTTTTTACCTGATGGATAATTTTACATGTTTGCTAAACGTATTATGCGTACTTGCATATACAACGCTTGCCCAATAAGTAACAGCACACCAATAAGGGAAGTTGCGAATATATCGATCTTGCAAGATCAGCAGTTTTCTAATATGCAATATTTGACTTCTAGTTTTCATTCAATTTCTCTACATTGCTGTCTGATGATTTCAATGACGTATTGATTAAATCAACAGATAACGGCGGCAATAGTACAGTAGCAGAGCGTCCGCTTCTCAATCGGAAGGTTGGGTGTTCGACCACTACCACAGAGTGAATCGCCGTAGCGCTCCTTGAGTAAGAGCATTCACCTCACCCTCCCGGCAAGAAGCAAATTTCAGGCTTCGACCTGCCGCCAATTGCCGTCACCCAAACTAAGATATATTCGCAAATTAATAAAGTAACTAAATCTAAAAAAGACCATTATGGACCGCTTGCTTTGATGTTTATCGTTGATCTATGCAGTCAGTTTGCTTTTATATGCTGCTGTGCTCTCTTAAAACTCCCTGTGCTTGTACGTCTAGGGACGGTTTGGAAAAACCGTGTTTGGTCACACAGCAATCGTTGATTTCAAACAAATGTTCTGGACGTTTTTGTTTCTCTGTTTTATCAGCAAGACAGCGATTTCCTCTCTATGTGGCTTGCCCACCCTTATTTGTTGTCTCGATTAACTGTGAAGAGTCCAAGGGCTTACTTTGGAAAAGTTGTCCCACTAAACAATAGTTGAATTTGTCTCGGTATACGCACTCTTTTCGCGACTTCTAGTTCTCTGACATGCAACATATTTAATGAAATGATATAACATATCTCAGGCCGCTTTCATGACTGCTCCCTCAAACGCTGTGTCATGATGCGCTGCTGTCAGGGACTGATGTATAAATTTTTTTCAGACGAGAGTCTTGGGGCAAAAAAGGAGAGTTTGTTCTGGCGATGATCGGATATTCTGTAGGTTTGGGAAACGTTTGGCGATTTCCTTATCTCTGCTACAAAAATGGTGGAGGTTCGAAACTTCTCAAACAATTATAGCAAATTTGAAAACTTTATACTATATAATAAAGAAATGTATGCGCTAAATGCCTATGTGTTAACATTAAGATTTTTAGAATGTATTTGCCAAACTAAACTCTGCTTGTGTTTTGGAGATAAATAACGGTTGGGGTTTAATAAAGTTTTTGATATATTCTTGTTTTGTGTTTTGCGCAGTTCAATGCCTATAAGTGCTTCATACAAATTCAGCAACAAGTAAAAATTAGACATTTTTACTGCTGTACACGTTTGGAGAAACAGCTCAGATATGAAGTAACAAAATCATCAGTCTATTGTGTGTACACAGTCTGTTGCAGACTTACCCTATATTTTACCAGAATATCTGTACAGTGCTGAGAACCTCACGACTCTTGCAGGTGCGTTTCTCATCCCGTACTTCTTGAGCGCCGCTGTTGCCGGCATTCCATTGTTTTTCCTGGAAGTTGCTCTCGGTCAGTTCACTCAACAAAGTGCTATCAACGC
>JGI24021J15306_10006280_pt1 | contig 14273 bp, 10 predicted proteins | sample Ectturendosymbi1_FD_15306 | JGI IMG/M metagenome (IMG submission 15306) | reverse complement strand
CACGGCGGCTCTGCCATGTTTCAGACATGATTCTCGAGCAGTGAGTTTAGTGTTTCAACCGCCGCTCTTCCCTGTCAGAGGCACATTTTCCCCGTGATTCGACTCCAACCTCGTAGACAACCAAGCCACCTGTTCAAAAAACGTTCTTGAAGCGCAGTTTGTGGTGTCCGATCGGTCGAGGAGCGTCAGGTAGTTCGCTGTACTGGACGCTGTTTGGCTGGCGGCTGTGGTTCCATGATGCTGAACAGTGTTTCACGGCAGCCGAAGCGTCGCAGAATGGCAAGCAATCCAGACGTACTTATCTATAAGCAACACATAGAGAGGACGTTGCTGTTCGATGCATATTTCCTGACCTGATCTCAGTGAGAATACTGAGACAGTGGTTGAACGCGACTCTGACTCTCTGGCAGGATCCTGTCTGCAGTGAAGTGCAACTTGGGAAGAAGCACGCGGACTAAAACGTTTCCAGCAACACTCAGCAGAATATTGCAGTCCTGTTGACTTCGTGTGTCAAATACATTGATTGATGTTGGGGTCCTTGAAGACACGGAATACGTCCGCAAATTCCGAAAACAGCGCGTGTAGTGCAGCAGCTGGGACCTCACCACCGCATTTCAGGACTTCAGCAGATGTTTGCATCAGCCATCCAGCTCGTTAGAATTTGTGGGCAGTGCACAGAGTTTCTTGTTCTACTGTACGAGCAAGTCTTGACCACAGAGGAGCCTGAAGTGGTCTGCCCAGAGATCGAGTTATTTTGATAGATCAGCAATGGGTCTACGGTCGATGGATGGAAAACAGTGACCTTATTGGATGTTGGTCCAGTAGCTAGCTACCTTGATAACGTTATGCATACACTGCGACGGTCCCAGGTGCCTGCGCATTGCAGGATTTACAGTGAGCCGGTGCATGTAGCCTTTAGCAGTGGTCAGGCGCATTTGTGCAGGGCTGGTATTACGAGCGTGGACGCTGGCTCTGGCTTCACGCTTTGCCTCAAGCGTTGCTGCGAGCAGGTCAGTGCTGTCCCGAAAGAAGTCCGGCTTTTTTTGTGAATGGCGAAAGAAAGCAATCAAAACACTGTCAGTTACTGCGCCGTGGAGTCGTGACCAGCAGAGGAAGAGCCAAAGTGTTTACAAGAGTAGTTCACTTTGGAATGCCTGTTATTTGGCGTGGCCTTTGTTGGCAGCAAGGTTGATGGAGAGAGAAAATCTGTTGCAGGATAAATGGAATCTTTAAGGGCGCAGATTAAACTTACAGCGGACCAGGGGCGTGTACTGTGTTGCAGTCCGCAGAGTGCATACTGCAGTGTTCGGCCTCATTCAGTTGTCTTTTCCTGACGATAAGATAATCCGATTGATGCAATCGGTGGGAACGTGGGTGAAGCCATGTGACCTTGGAGCGAGTAGATCCAGAGAATGTGTTAACAACAATCAAGAGCGGAGCATAGATGAAGCAGGCGCTGATTGTACTCGTTCAGTCTCCCCCCGGGCGCTCAAAGTGTCACCCCCCGTAGGGCGAGCGTTGAAGTCACCTGCGAGTGAAATCCGGTACCCGGGTCGGATCCCTCCGACGCATCTGGAAAACGGTTTAGAACTCATATGTTTCCTCGCCGGGGGCAACAAAGGTCAACGCCCTGTGGAAAGCTTAATCCGCATTGTTATGAGGCGAGAGCAACCTGCAACAAGATTCTCGATGCAAGGGGTAAGATAATTTCTGACAACGAAGCCGTGTCTGGGCCGTGATCTACCAGGACAGCCAGACCAAATGGAAATGTAGTGATCGTCTTGGATGGAACCGTTGCCACTGAGCCAGGTTTCTCTTGAGTGTGTGCAGGAGAGCAGTGGTACGACATGATCTGGATGCGCCTGTCTCCTAGAACGCAAAAGCCGGGCAGCAGTGGCCTCCGCAAGAGCGTGGGTCCCCTACCTGCCAATATCTTGAGTTTCATTTTGTTGTGAGGTCGTGTTGATTGCAAATAGCGGATGCTTGCCCAGGACAAACACTCAGCTGCAGGTCCCACCCAGACGATCAACGAATCCAGCGGAACGCGTCGCGTGACGTATGATGCGGGACTGCCCTGCAGTAGCTCAGCAACCCTGGTGAACATCAAGGAGGTACAAGTATGGTTTTCCTTCAGAGATATTCGGCTTGAGGTACCGAAATCACAGTGACTGTGATTCGCTACCACTGGACGGACCAGTGGCTATTCGCGATGGGTCGCTGGCATGGCAGTTTGTTGGGCGGTTGGGCGTTATGTTGATAATTTGCGCGATCGTTGGTTGGTGGCCGGTTGGGGAAAAGCAGCGTGTACTGTGTTTTGGATTTCACGAGAAGATGGAGTGGTGGATCTGATTCAATTTCTGTTTCGCGCTCACTCCATTCTTAAAGTTTGTTCGCCACAGAGTAACAAATTATCGTCTTTTTCTTTTCCACATGTGTTTTCATCGCTTCCAACCTCGAACCGATATTCAGCGGGCAACGCCAGTTACGCAAACCTGCGTCAGAAATCAAACCCATCATGAACTTGTATGGCTGCTTGTCATACCTCAGTGTCGCGCGTTTTGATTGCTGCGAACAGACCGTTCCGCTGCGCATATCCACTTTAAAACTGAACTGGCGATCGGTGAAAAAATCTACGCAATAAACCGCCTGGAAAGCTATCTTNGGAACCAACTGTGCGGAACCAACGTACTGTTCTCAAATAGGTTTCAAACCTAACCGGAAATGCTGTCGCAAAACCGATTCNGTTGCCTGTTCTCGTTCAGACCTGCCAGTAGTAGTCTGCTGGGAGCTGTTCGCAAGATTTGGCATTAACCTGCTGCGAAGTAGCTTGGATGTAAACTGTTTGCTTTTTGCGGTAATTGTTTATAGAAACAATCGATGTCTATTTTCGCCAGAAATGTTGACGGTGCCCGCTGTAACGCTAACCTACCGTGCTGTGTTTCACCATGGGAAGTGTTTTAAGTGAGACTTTGAGTAATGTGCCAAAACGAATTACTTCAAAAAACTAATCAGAACGACGCTTGCCCGTTGCTCTGCTTGCCATACTAAGCGTTTTGGGCCTGATGCCAGCGGTGAGCAATTTGCGTTTTTGTTTGTCAACGCCTTGAAACCACCAGCTAAAAATAAACATTTCGTCTGCTTGAAACCCAATATTTAGCGTATAAATGCTTCAAGTAACTTCAGTCACGGAGGGAATGCATTCATCAACAAAGCAAAAGCTCAAGTCGGTGTCGCTGTGTTTTGATATTTACTGCTGCAAACCATCGTCGACCCTGGCCGCTTTGACATATTCGTGCTCTTCTCCATCGCATCATTATTACTGAGATACAGCCTCCGTCGCGTGCTAGGGTGGCGTTTGAACGTGGCCCAGATTCGGTGAGTTTGTCTGTTTTGGCAACTCTTGCCAAGCCATGATAAGAACTTCGATTCATCCGTGATCACAACCGCTGTTTGTTTGCGACGGCGAAAGTACAATAACAGTCACGCTGGTTCACTCGCTGCAGTCGTGCGCGAGCTGACGTAACAGGATCAGCTGCCAACCTCCACGGCCAGGGACGCCGGAGAGCGGAGTTATAAATGGGGCATTTCCCTCCCGACCTTTTGAAAAAGGAGCAAGGGGGGCAGCGATGCCTTTTGAAGCAGATTTATTGCAGAACGATTTAAAACAAATTTATTGCAGCTATTCGCTCACCCAAAAAGTTAAGAAAGATTTTGTATAATGTCTGTTGCTATATGTGACTCAGCACTGTTTCTGAACAGAAACAAGCATAGTTGGTAACGATGTTTTTTATTTTTATGCGTTTCCTTAGCCCTCAACTCTTTATGTCAGTCCCTGCCCTACCACTGTCTCGGCCTCCCTGTTCACAGTAACTTTGCTTCAACAGAAGGTAAATCTGGTGTTTACGTATTTCGTCGGACTTAAACGGATGTTTTAGTTATTTAAAAGTGTTTGCTTTTAGGTGCTAGAGAACCGCACCTTTCACCGGTATTTATTGAAAGTTACGCAGCTGTTTTTATTTGCCACACAGCAATTCAAGATGTCCCTCCCATGTCGATAACATATACTTAAAATTTGCTCAAGAATTAGTATCGCGTTTCTCAACGTACACCGAGACCGTTTTCGGACGACTTTGGAACTTTGCCTGCCACGCTTCATTAGCTGCGCAAATAAATTATACAGAAGTGCACTGATAGTGTTACTCGGGGGATTTTGGTAAGAAAACACGGCTTTTGCACACCGACTCTAACTTTCTGTCGTTTTCTTCTTTTCTTCGTCAGAAGCGATATTCACAGGCTGTGCGAATCGTTTGACTTATGACTTTCCGCGTTGCGTCTTTCGCTGTTGTCAGCAGAGTGACGTTTGCGTCATCAAAACATCAGCGATGACGTCGATCTTTGTTTTTGCATTAATTTGATGCACCCGTATTCTGGCTCCTCCCCGTTGCTGTCCCGGCCATTGGCATGCTTTCCTATTCACGTATCAAATTTGCATCCACAAACCACATTGGTTTAATGTCTGCAGCTGGGTGAAGACCGACTGACCGTTGACGGTCAACAACCCGAAGGATGCTGTCGAAATGTTGTTGTTCGACTCTGCCTCGAACGACGCTTGTCCAACCGCCGCAAAGCTTTACGCTAGCGTTGTATTCATGTAACGTTGGTCTTGCTGTCAGATCGCCTTCACTTTGAGCGTGTGTACTTTCATTTCTCTGAAACCAACCAGGATGCCTTTTGGCGTCGCAGCGCTGTCACAACAGCTGAGGCGGTCCGCGGCGGGACAGCGCTCCTGTCTGCTGAGCAAATGCTTCAAACAGAGATCACGTGCATTCTGTAGAAGCCGTTGTTATCATTTGCATTTCATTCTGGATTGCAGGAATTTAATTGCTATAGCTGGTGCACCAAAGCTGTTGATGCTGTTCAATCGTTCTAGGACGCGTGGTCGAGAAAAGGTGCATTAATGCTTTTTCAACCGTTAACCATGCAATGATCAGTAGTCTTCTGTCGCAGTAATTGTTTCTTCAGGGTGAGATGGTTGAATGTTTAAGCGAAAGCCTAGAGTGGAAGGCGGCACTTTGTTGGCTTTGGTCGTTTTGAGGCGTAGTTCTCAGTCAATCAGCAAAATGCATACAGGTCTTTCCAGAGCAGTCCTTCCCAGTGGAAAAAACTTGAAGCATCAGCGATATATCCGTTGCTTTTCGATTTCAGCTAGCCATCATTTACGACGGTTGAGTTGGGTAGTAATTGACGATTAAGAAATTCAGGCCTCTTTTGCCGGACCAGAACTCCTTTCCGCTAATAGCGTTGATCGTGCATGCCGTGCAACCGTATGCGACATGTAGACCCACGTTGTACCGACCTAAGGACGCAAACGTCCTACCTACGTCAGGTTCTCCTCGTAGCGGCGTCAGTCGTCCGACAATCTCCGAGCTAACCAACTGAGGAATTTCGCATTTCGCACGTGGGCCACCTGATGGATGCAACAGACAAAGTGACACTGAGCTGACTGCGCACTTACCGCTACTGCTTTACGATAGGCCCACTGAGGACTCACCGTGCGTACGATCCAGACAATTGTGCTCAGGCGGCCGAGCGTCCAGTGTCGCATCTCTAGCGAAAAACTGACTGCATAGCAAACATTGCCGACGAGCGACGAAGTGGCAATTACGACGCCGTTTAGGCAGAGGCTTGATCTAATATTGCCTCGACGGTTTCCCGTCAGCCAGCAACATCTAGCCTTAAGTACTGAAAACTTAATCGGTAAGTCGGAAATTGTGAGGTTGCAGCTTAGTGTCATCATATCAGTGCACATTTAACGTCGAGTAGTCTAGCGTTGATTTCTCAATCGCAAAACAAAGAAAGCAGTAGCTCTTGTCTGTACAGGCCAAAAATCTGAGTTAGTATTGTAGATGTTCCGGGTTATAAATTGGAAGATTCAATGCTTGGGTTAAAATCATTAAGTGAAGACAGGTTTTACATTTTCTGCATAGACTTCGTTGCCAGTAAATAGTCACAACAAATGCAATGTCCAACAATGACGGAGCACGCAAACACAATCCGTTTCCCTGGCCCCTGGAGCCTGTATTCTGGACAAGGCCTGTTGTGAAGGTGAGTATTACGGAGCTGTGGGTACAACGGCGTGGCATGTTACGAATAACGACCGCCTTCCGTCCGACTGCTACCAACAAAGTCTGCGCAACAGTTCTTCGATTCTTTGCTAACGCGACGGAATTCGTACCTAGCGAAAGTGCAGCGACCACATTTCTCAGTCGTGCACGGGTAGACGAAGACTAACGCGTTTTATTTGTTCAGCACTTGCTGATAATTTCCTTGGCAAACGCTTGCGCAAGTCACGAATTGCTCAAGAACTTGAACAGAGACCACCTGATAAGGTGCGTTGGCTGTTTTCAGGCGCAGGAGTTTGCTCTTGTCGTGTTTTATTGTGGTTTCACGTAGGCAGTGTTTCAAATATGTCAGTCTTTCAGTAAAGGGGCGATCATCGTTACTTGCGTTCTCTAAATGATCGCTGTAGCCATGGTGATAATCACGACCGTAAATCGTGTCGGAGCCTGGTCTTACGCTCGTAATCGTCTGCCCCGCTGTAGCAAAGCGAACAGCCAAGTTTGTGCGACGCACTCTGCTACAAATCGGCGAAAACAGCCCTGCGCTGACGCCGCGGTGGCATAGAAAGTTGTGCAAACAAATGAAAACTACATGGCTTCCATTTGAGCTTAATTAGATCTACCTCTGCCTTCGTCTGCTGCTGATGCGCGACCAATAGCGCCAGGACGACTTGTGTGTTGAATGAACAGTTGTGAGTGTCGACGTATCGGTTCAAAAATGTGAAGAGAAGGCATTTTTGGACGCCAGCTGGGTTGGTCCTGCGCTAGTTATGGACTTCTTCGTGCACGACGCCTCGTGAAGCACTCAGCGCTACGCGTTTCCAAAACGATCAACCGACATGTGGATCATGTGGATTGTTTGCCAAGTAAAAACGGGCCCTAGTGTTTGACAATCAATAACGACCCGCGATCGAATTCGGATGAGGCGAACTCGACGTACGCGCAGCAATTAGTTTGTTATCAGTCGTGAAGGTGGTTGCTTGGCACGTACTCCAACGACCCTCCCGCCCGAATCGTGTTATTGAGAATCCGGGAGCAGCGCGTACGGAGAAAAGCTCTGTATTTACGTTCGCCTGACTTATCGATCCAGACGTTTCCGAATTAGTCAAAAACCCCTCTAACCAGATAAGGCGCTTGTCTGCTTTGCTCGGCCCCTTGCACTTTTGTTAAAGGCCTTTCTTTTGCCAATGCAAGGGCTTGGCGAAATTTTTCTTTGGTGAGCACAAAGGTCATGCGTAGAGTAGGAAAAGGATGGTGCCCAGGTGTGGGTTGACCTGATCGCGAAACGCTTTGCAGAGGTGAAGGAGAACGTGGGGAATGGGTATAGCTTACGTAAACGGGGTAATCAGAATGGCGTGGAGCGTTACATATCATGAAAGATGGCTGAACACAAGTATCCTTCGAAATACTTCTGCCTTGGACCCAGTCTACAGAAATCACCTGTTTTCTGCTGTTGGAGTTGATTTACGTGCAGGCTCAAAATCGAAGATTAGCCGCAGCATTTAGCATGATCTGAAAACTGTCTGGTGTTCGTCCTGTTAAGTTGTGTTCCACATGTGTTGTGCGCAAATCAAAGTTCATAAAATATGTGGAGTGATTTAACCGTTGAAATGCAGTGTTTGAGACTCTGCGATTTGATTTTCAATTTAAATCATGGCCGGTTGTTTAAATTATGTTGCTTTTTGCACAATGATACTATTTCCGTCCGGATCCCGAATGTGATGGACGCTGAGTGGGACGTTATGACAGTGCGTGAAATCACCGCAAAAACAGTGTTGATGAAATGTCAGGTAGATCTAGGTTGTTGCGCTCACCTTCAAGCTTTAACGACTTGCGCTAAGCACCCGTTGCAAAAAGTAGCAAGCTTGAAAGACGAATCCAACCGGCAACTTCTAACTAGACCAGACACATCAAAGAGCACGTTATGTGTCAGCGCCTCTTCGCTTCAACTCAAGCGTGAAGGGGTTGGTTAAAGGGGTTTGTTTTGAAAGCGCGGGTGATCGTTGACGAAACAGCGATGCTGTACCGGAATCACGCACTTCGCGCGAAAGCAATCGCGGCACGGTAAATTGCGAGACTGGGAACTGCTTGTGGAAAGTTAGTTGCTTTTTTTCACTGCGGACGACTAGGGATGCAACGTGCTTCAGCTGCCTCGTATTGGTCTGGCAATAGCGCGGCCTTGTGTGCTTGTTTTCAAGCAGGTTTTGTAAAGTCTTTCCAAGCACTTAATGATTGATCCATTATCAAATTTTGCGCACTGCCACTCAAGCTGTGTTGCTTGTTGACGACTTCAATGGTGTCCTCGCAGAAACTTTCTCGAAAGTCAATCACGCGTCAGCTGCAGGTTGTGGCCGGCAGCGAGCCTGTTTTGTCGAATGAGCTGAAATCTTCGAGTCGAAATGTCAGGATCGCATTCTTACTTTCCAAATATGGTGCCGGTTACGCATGACTGAGCTGCGCTGGCGCAAAACGCTCCGTTCTACCTGGTGCAAGCCCGCGGCTCCGGCCACTTTCTTTCGCCGCTTCGCTGACGACGGAGGCGAAAAGCGCAAGTGTTGCAGAAAGCGATGCGTGCCTCCGATCGTCGGCGTTGCTCCGGCGCAGTACTAGCGAGGTGCACGATGTAGCGTCTGGTGAGGTTCTCCAATAGGAAAAGGTCTTGGCATGTTATTTGAGTTTACTACGATTTGTCGATGTTTTTGTCAGGAACGATTCTTAAGTATTAAGGAATCTTCAAGTTGCGTTGTTGAAAGTTGGAACCATACCAGAGTCCCACGTTGCATTTTCGACAGTTCGAAATCAATTTCCTATTAAACAAATTTGCTGATTTCATTATAATTCGTCGCCGTTTAGGAGACTACTTACTTGCATTTCTCTAGTTGAAGAACTGAGGCGACTTCGACGTGGATCACAATTAACCAACAAGCGAGCGAGTGATTTTGTTTTTAGCAGGAAAGGTCAGTCGATCTCTTGAACGCATAATGGCTTTCTTGTGTGTCAGAAACGAGAATTTCAGACCAACGGTAGTGCGCGAAAAATCGCCCTACAAGCGATCCTGCCACCGACCGCAGGCTGCCACTCACGCGTTCCGGTTCGGGAGACGGTCGCGCGAGGCAAGCTTGCGACATTTCGATTTGCCGATTTGCGCCGAAGCTGGTACGCTTGCAGCTGAGATTCTTTCTTCAACGTATGCGGATTTTTTCAATCCCTGCTTGGCCGCACTAGATCTCGGGGCATGTACTGAGCAGCCACTCAATTCATCCAGAACGGTCAGGCCATGCACTACATGGAGTTGGATTGGACAGCGGAGGGCAACATGGTCAACGGTCTGTTCTGCGCCACACTCAAGCCGTAGCTGCTAACTTAGAGTTACTAGCTCAGATTAGCTGCGAGCTGCTAGTTAAAGATTCAACCACCCAGGACGAGATTTCAATCCCTCGTCGCAATTGAAGCAAACTACATTTTAGCACCAGTCTTTGCGCCACACCTGAACCTGAAAGGAGTATCGCTGTCTTCAAATGGGTTGTGGAGTCCTTCCACGACAACAGGCGCAGTCGCGTGGCGTATTTTATGGTCAACTGTACCAAAGCGTGCGTTGCATGGCCGTCAGAAGAATGCTCTAACGTGTTTCAGCGCGCAATTAGTTGTTTTCAAGATGCTTGCATGCAAAAATTCTGGAGGATTGCCGAGGCGTTGTATTTGCACATGTCGGCGGAAAGTTGTTAATCCTCCTCCCGCGTTGCTGGAAGCGAATGAATCATCGCGGCCGTGCGCAGTGTTTTCAGAAGCTTCGTTTTCGGTTGCTGTGCGGATTAGGTTCCTGTTGACAAGCTGCGCGTCAGCAGAAGAAATGTAGAACTGCTGTGTTACGATTTATTAGCGCTTTGTTTCGTTGCAGTAGAACAAGTAATTCCTGGATTGAATCATCAAAGCCGGCTGCGAACGTAATTAGTTGCACAATTCGGTTGTAATTTTGCCGTTCCAGTTTGTAAACTAATCTTGTCGTGAGTTGCTATGGATGTTCTGACTTTGTTGAGCCTCTGCTGATGCTATTTGGTCGTTTCCTGGAAAAAAACATCTCTACAAGCGCTTCTGTGGTCTTTTACCACAAGTTGGAAAAGATATTGCTCGTGCATGTCGGCACAGGATGCAGCTCTCAGTTCATACAACCACAGTTACTCAAATTTAATTCCTAATCGGTGATGCGTACGTCGGTTAGGGACCTGCGTACGTCGGTTAGGGACCTATCTATGCCTTCCACAGCAGATAAGAATGGGCTTATTTGGCTCAACAAGTCATGCACGGCCCGCTGGCATTTTTGTTGCGCTTGCCTGGTCACGAACCCCGTTCTTGTGTCTCTGGGTTGATTTTACGGCTTGATGTGGGAGAGATAAAAGACAACCACTTCCGTGGGCGAATGCTACAGGCCTTAATCGGTTTCTGTGATCAGCTCAGCGTGAAGCAGCCCTCATACGTGCTGGGGTGCGCGCCGGATAATAGCGCAGATTAGCTCCAACTACTTCCGGCCAATACTCGCAGCCTTGTTTGATGACAGCAGCAGTTGCCATTTGTTGGCTGCGATTGTTAAATCTCAGGAAGGGAAATTCCCCGCTTTGTGCGGGTTTCTCGGCTTGTGGACTCCGTAGTGCGGGCACTCAAGACTTTAAGACGGTGGACCTTCAAATATCGATCATAATTGAAGTTTCCGTTTGCGAAATTTTTTGGCGTATTATGTGGTTTTTTGCCACCAACCTGTTCGTACAGAAATTCGCACATGCATTTCTCATCGCTTCCACGTTCTGCTATATGAACACATAAAACCGATATTGATCAGTTTCGGACGTTTCTCGTCTTTGAAATTCTTAATTTTCGCCAAATAAACTCAACTCAACTTAATTGCAATTGCGCTTGTAGACCTTACTAGTTACGGTAGACATCCGTTTCCGTCTGTAGACAAATCTGAAACCGTGAATGCGTTTTGAGACGCTTGTCGATTTTGAAGTGAGTTGAAAAGTGCAACCACTTGGGAATTGTTAGTGTGGACAAACGCGCAATCATAACCGACTTCATCAACTACCGTCTGTACAGCCTTGCTTTTTGAAAAAACATCTCGCGGACTGGTGTTGCTTGCTGTGGCTATACTTCCAACCAAGCTCCTATGATGTATCCTGCTCTGATGGTAGATCCAATAGAATCTCTCAGTGGTGGCGAATTTGACTTCGTGGATTGTTTCATCTAGTCATAAAACAAAATTATTTGCTCGCCAGAATCCACTGCTACTTGCTGCTGACCAGTCGCAGACTGTTTTCTCTCAGCAATCGCCCTGTTCTCGTCTGTTAAACGACAATTCAGCGTAATGTTTGCTCGCAGGATGGTAAGGTTGTGAGTGCATCAAGTCGTGTGAGGATTACGGACATTTATGGCATGCACAGCCTGGTCATATCACGTACCGAAGCAGCAGACACAGGACTTTATACCGCCACCGCATCGAACCACGTAGGATCGGAGAGCTGCTCTGCACAGTTGCACGTCCAAGGTGAGTTGCCGACTGCTGCTGCACATTTTGCTCTGCTTAGCTAAAGCTACTCAAACTGTCACGAAGTATTGCTGTTAGTTTGGTGTACTTATTATTATCTGCGTAAAATTTTGATCAAAATGGATTTCATTCTTTCAACAATTTTTGCTTGTGAAACAGCAAGAAAGTTTGACTGGTGAGGATGCAGTTTGTTTTCTTAACAAAGCATCCATAGGACGTTTTGCAAAACGAGATGGTCTGGTGCACTAGTACGATTTCTTAAACGTAATTTTGACTGTAACTTACGTTGTCCACAACAGTTAATGACAATTGAATGTTCGAGAACCAAAGGATCCTGCTTCAAACTTCGAGGCTATTTGTCGAGGTCATAAAATTGTAGCAGCGTATGAAACATGTATTGATTATTGACAGCAGGTTGAAGGAATTAAGAACGGCTGTGGAATAGATGTGAAAAAGATGATCTCATTTGATTTCAAGTGTTTGTGCTGCACTGCGCTGATTGCGAATTGAAGACAAATATTTCTAATATGACTCAGAAAAACACGTTGCGCTGGCGCCGTCGATCGTTGCCCACTCCTGAATCCACTTAGCGTTAAGAGCCTTTTGCTTGCCTGTGCGCACAGCTTTAAATCTGCGAAAGATTTTCACTGGTCCCTCAAAAATTACGTGCTCGGCCACCAGTAAATCTCGTAAGCGCTGCTGGGCTCTTNGAGGTATCCGCTTCGCCATGAAAAGATCTGCAACTAACGGGTAGGAGCAGCTTCACTGGAAAAATATCGACGACCTGGCATTGCTGTAGGAAAACTCTGCTGTCAACATTTTTTTTCACGAAAAAGGGGGAAACATCGAAAGATTTCCGGTCAACCTTTCCTGAATTCATCTCAGCCTTTGGTGTAGTTCTCATTATCTTGCTTGGCTAAATGGAAGAAAAACGTGTTCACGCTTATTTATCTGCAAAAACCCACACGGGACCGTCTTCGCGTTTGACGCTCCTTGCTCGAGTTGCCGCAAAGACGGCGCTTAATCCACCTTGATTGATACCTTGCGCACTGGTCGTGGTATGTCAGACATGCACGAAACATGCCTGTCGCCGATTTGGACCGCTGGTCTTGGCCGCCGGACTTTCAGATAAGACGCTGGTGATGCGCCATGCAAGGTGACTGACATTGACGGGGATGCCCGGGGCACTCGGATGATAAGAATGTAGCGTGAAGCCAGCGCGTTTCGAAATAGTCCTGTATGCTCCAGACTGGTCGTGTGGCGGTTGGCGAGGCAGTGTCGCTCACTCGCGCCTCCATAAAAACTCAGCAAAAGGCCGAAGCAGCTCGTCGCTTCACAAGGAAGGCGTAACTCGACGCGAACGTTCGTTGATAGCGAGATTACGAAAACTTTTCGGAGGAAAAAACGACTTTTTTTCACCAAATCAACCGGAAGCCGGAAAACGTCGTTAGCTCGATTGCGAACATTACAAGATTGTGTGACAGAGATCGCGATGCAGATTGTGGCTTTGCGAACGGCCGTCACTATCAGATGCAACATGTTTGTCTGACCTTCTGCCAAGGAGAGAGGATGTTCGCTTGTTGCCCAAAAATCTGCACGCGCGTGATCCTGGCTTCGCGTCCTGAGCAAATTACATGTTAGTTCGTGCGATTACCTGTGACTCAGACGACAGCTGTGACGTACTTGTTTGTTCTACGATTAAGGAATATCTGTTCATACGATGTTGGCTTTCGCATCGGATGGTTGGTCATGCATGTTGTACCAAGTTGTCGTCGACGTGAACCGCTTTGAAGTTTTGGTTTTCCGTGTTTTTATGCGGTTTCGTGAACTTTTCTGAAACAATCGTTTCTGCGTTTCAGTGGGTCGTATTAAGCACCACCGATTTTGCCGCCTAATGTCAGCAAAATAATTGTGGGCTAGGTGTATTTATTTACGTAGCAAGGCCTCAGTCGACTTGTGGGAAACCAAAAAGAATTCAACTATTTGCGTGGACATTGAAGTGCCGCCGTAGCGGCTACGCGTTACACTTTCTTAATGAACCCTCCGAAACTTCCATGTATTACTAAACAAGCTGTCAAGTGCAGTTTATCCGACTATGGATCTGTGAGTAAAATCTCAAGCAAAGATTAGGAAAAGACTAGGCTTTAAGAAAAAGCAAATATTCGGCGAACGCTAGCGTCAGGAACATTGCCTATGATTGAAGGTAAATCCTGGAGCGCCGTTTATGCCGGCAATTTCGACTCAGCCTTAGGTTGGGTTGATACACTGCTTGGCAGATATGGACCTGGGCGGCGCTTCAGAACCCGTAACAAACGACATTCCTCAGTTGCTTGCACGTCGCCGGCGAAAGGCTTGGTTGAAGTCAGTCGTCAGTTGGGCACGAGCTGTGGTCTCACGTTTCCAAAGCTGGATGCTCAGCCCCTGCTTCCACCTGCCGCGTCCACCCAATCGCCCGACTTGTGGATGAGAAAAAAAACCCTGACGTTTTCGCCCACGCGCGCGACATGCACCGATGTTGACGCAACAGTGTCGCTCATTTCCTTGTTTGTTTGCCGACAGACATGTCCGCCTCCAGGCTCTCGACCAGCAGCCACCTGTCGAGCTACAGAACGAGCGGT
>JGI24021J15306_10006278_pt1 | contig 14275 bp, 13 predicted proteins | sample Ectturendosymbi1_FD_15306 | JGI IMG/M metagenome (IMG submission 15306) | reverse complement strand
TGCACCTTAATGAACATTTCCATCAGAAATAAGACAACATGCAATTGTTGTAGCAGGGACCACACTACATCTCTTGATTAATAGGACATTTTTTCTTCGTTTACAAGGTAATTTTGTATTATTGCTGTTGCACTGCAAACACTGTTAATAAGCAAGGCTACATTAACGCTTGTTATCACGTAGCAGAAATGGCAATTTTTGAGTGTTATGAATAGGCTACTCATTTTTTTGTACAGATATTTCAGATATTTTAGGTGGTTTGATTTAGCCTATGCTTGACGTCACAGGTTATTTGAAGCTTGACTAATAAATTGTTGGTTTAAGGTAGATGGTAGCTTGGTAGACCTGGTAGCTTGGTAGGTGATGTTTAAGCTCTTAGCCAATACAACTTGAACCGCTTTTTCTTATCACAGATTTAATCAGTTGTGTAGGCTACTTGCTGCAGTAGAAATGTTTTCGATAAAGTAAGTGATGAATTATTTCCTACTTTTGCAAATTTTTCAAACAACTAGTGGCAATGCAAGATGAGGGCAGCCTTGACTCATCCAGCCTCAAAGCTTTCCAAAACAAGTCTCTAGTTGGATGCTTGTGCATGGTATGTTTTAGCAGTTAAAAGGATGAAATTTAAGACAAATTTAGTGTTTTATATCTTCTTTGTTGTTTTTTATAGTTTCATGGATTCCCACAAAGACATGAATGCGAATAAATTCAGAATACCAACTACCAAGAATTTTTTCAAAGTGGGAAAGGTGTGAAACTTTCAAAGGGGTAAACTTTGTAGTTTACTGATGGTGAATGCAGAAAAAAGGGGCGCGAAAATTAAGTGGGGCGATGCAAACTTGCTATTGCATAACTTTTATGTGTTGCCAGCCGTGTCTTTCCAACTTTCAGTATTTTCAAAGTTGTGTATCATGAACACCCTTTTGCATTTTCTCAGGAACATATCCTTGGGTGACCGTATCTTAGGCAAATCAAAAGTGATTATCAAGGTTGGCTGAGTATGACGACGTCATCAGAGGGCCCCCTTTTTAATCTTGCCTCGGGCCCCCCAACCCTAAACCCACCATTGATTATACGAAATGCGTTGCAGCAGTAAATGTTAAAAATGCATGAATTTCTTCATACACACTCGTACAGTACATGTGTGTATTTACAAAAAAAACTTATGATTTTACAATCAATTCACGACGCAAATCTCGTGAAATGAATTGTCTAACAATAAGCTGTCATTATCCAGTTAGCTGAAATACAAATATACGGATATATCCGTTTAACCGGATTGTAAAAATTATTGATATCCAGACAAACCCTAATCAGTGATGTAGTCGAGACCGCAACCTCGTTAAAACTTCGAGATCGAGACCTTCAAAAATTCCAAGACCGAGGCTTCAAAATTTGTGGATTTTGCCGAAAATTTTCAAAAAAATGTCACCACTTCCAAGTTGAATTTGTTTCGAATTTCTGGCATTTTTCTGAGCTGTTTTGATTGTTTTTTACCTGCTAATACAACAGAGAAAAAACTCGTTGAATTACACAAGTTTTATTCAGCCATGTCCTTGCAATATTCGAAGTCTCAAGACAATAGGCTTGTGACCGAGACCTGCGTAGCCTTCGAGACCAACACTCGCAAAAATGGGTCTCGAGACTCCATCACTGACGGCAATGCTAAGTTGTAAAGCTTACCCAAACTGAAAGCCAACAGGAAAGAAAATTTACCCAAATATGCCGAGTCCAATGATGCATATGTACAGTAGGCAGAAAAAATGGGAGGAGCAAATGATGAGGAAGGTGGCGAAACAAGAATACAAAGCAAGACCCATAATCGAGAATGAAAAACATGATCTTTTATCATTTTAAATTCTTGTAAACAAATTTAAGGAGCGGAAAGGGCGGCATTTTATGATCGACCCCGGGCAACACCTAGCGTCGTTACGCCAATGATTTCCGTAAAAATTCAGCCTATCCATACACCTCCTTTCCGTATAAGACAAACAACGTAGTAGCCAAGCCACCATTACGTCTACTGTTTATTCGAAACAGCAGAACGGAGCTAGAGAAGACGAAGATAAAATGAACGCAGCACGTTTGAAAATTGATTGTGTTTTTGCGATAGAAATAGATAAAAGTGGCGAGTGGGCACATTAGCTGTGCACATGCGGCGACTGTTTATGTTCAGCAAAATCAGCCAAATATAGAATTCGTCGCATTTACCTTTTTGGGCGACGGTGACATGTTCAACACTGCCTTATATAATGATGCACTTGGCACAAGCGATCTTCAACTTAAAAGCAATGTACAAAAACTGGAACACATCTGATTTGTCTTCAGCGCTAAATACAGTTGTCAACACCACGAAAAGGCTTTTAACGCATGACAGGCATTGCAACCGCTGCCTTGCTGTGCTGGGCATCTTCCTCCCTCCAAAGCTGAGTGACAGTTTTGAGCTGGGTGTAGAATTGAATACCCTGAAGCAGTAAATATATATATTAGATTTAGCTTGGTCACTTACATCAGCAAAGTGGAACAGTTGGTTCAGCACGCGCCACGCAAGTTGGTAGGGTGGGTTCGATTCCCGGTCGAGACATACCGAAGATTTAAAAACGGTACTTTAGTTGTTAAGTACCGTTATTCAGTTCTTTAAGTTCTGTTAAGATTGAAAAACGGGTACTTCAGTTCTTAAGTTGTTAAGTACTGTTTTTCTATCTTAAGTACAGTGTCCTGCATGCCAGAACTTGCTTTCTGTCCAGCTTCGTGCTTGGCGTTAATTGGTGGGTGCAAGGGAGCAGTTCACACATTCACTCGCCACTAATGTAGCATCCACTTAGAAAGTAGCCACGTGGCCCATGGCGCAAGCAAGCAGAGATGCGCCGCAGATCACTCGTGACACTCTGAAAGGAGTGCACAAGCGAGTATATTGAAACTGGATTAGTTTGGTCATCATTAGGCACATCACTAAAAAGTTTCATTTGCAGACGATTTAATATAATTCATTCTCGGCAGAACCAGAAAGAAAGAATAAATGGTCTTTTTCACAGCAGGTCCGAAATGACAGATTCATTGAATTCACATATCTTTGTCGGTTCATTACATTTTTACTTTCTGCAGATAAACACAATCTGTTTATCCAAACTCAAACATGGCGAGTGATCGCTATCTTTTTGACTCCTCGAAAGGAGGTAATAGTGCGTGCCAAGCTTGCAACTTGGGCCGGTTGAGTAAGTAAGTTTTCTTAGCCGGCGTACTTACGAAAAAAACACGGAACCACCACTCTTTCGTAAGATTTTTATCCCGGCACGTGCTTCGCATCATCTCTGCTTGAGACAATGCGAGGAAATTTGCCCCACTATCGTCCATCTTAAATATGCGAATGGCAGAGTGAGGTTTGGTGCACCTGTTTCGCCAACAATTAGCATATTTATTCGTCCAGGGGCCCAGCCAGACACATAACTTGATAAGGGCGAAGGCACTTTCAGTGATGAGGTCACTGACGCTATAACGTGCGGTGACAAATTTCCGCGACTTGAACACAAGCTAAGTTTTCGCAAAACATAAAGTGAAAAAACAAAATATCGCTGGCATCTCGAGACTTTTAGCTTGATCAGCAAAGCATGTTTATAAATGAGAACTAATGGTCACTTTTCGACCGCCTGTCGCTCATTGCTGAAAGTCAATTTATTCACGTCCGAAGCAGACGTAGCGCTCACCTGTTTTCCGTAGAAGTGCATGTCGCCGCGGAAAGAGGCCCTGGTTCCGGTGAAAGAGAACATCGGGAGCGGAACAGGAATGGGAACGTTCACACCGATTTGTCCTACGTCTGTCAATCAACAGACGAAGATATTTCTCGCTCACACTTTCCCATGTGTACCGAAGCCAACGTCTAGTCAACTTACCGATTTCGTTGATAAACTTGCGAGCAGTCGCACCGCTCCGAGTGAAAATAGCAGTTCCGTTGCCGTACGGATTCGAGTTTGTGATGCTGATGGCGTCGTCCAGTGTTTCGGCTTCGAGCACAACTAAAACCGGACCGAAAATTTCCTCCTTATAACAGGTCATGTTGGGCTGAAAGTAACGACACATTTAGTCAGCTTCTGTTTCGACAATGCCTTTTACAGATTATATTTTCGACCTACATAAAAGACAAAAGAGTTTTGGTCAAATTAAGTCATTGGATCCTAAGCTAGGAGGATGCCCTGATGCAGTGTCCTGCATGCCAGGAATACTTGACTACACCCATGGGCGTCGGAAGGATTTCTTCCAGGGGGAGACAATAGTTAATTTTTCCAAGAGTAGCCAAAAAGAATTTTTCCAGGGGAGCCAAAACTGGTGAAATTTCATTTTACCCACTCGAAACTAAGGAAACACCCTTTTTTGCTAAAAATTTAATAGGAAAATGTCAAATTTCAAAATCCAGGAGGGCAAGGCACCCCTGCCTTCCCTTCCGAGGCCCTGACTACACCAAGAAGCATTTCGCGCTCAGTCTTAGTCACAAAACAGTTTGAAAAAGGTACTAGCCCATCGCACAGTTATATATCTGTCATGCCTCAAAGCTCGTTTACAATCTTCAACAGTTTTTCAATCAAACGCAAGTTCTTTACATACTGCAGAAATGCCCAAGTTGGCAGTTTTGACTTTTGCGCAAACCTGCAACAGGTGCAGATCGGTTCGGTCTTCCTCACGGTACCGTCCACGTTGCTTGACTTTAATTAACAGTTGAGTCGCAACTCATCGGATACGCATTACCTCGATAAAGAGAGGGTTGGCCACAATCGAACAAGCGGGAACACTTGCTACAGTCTTGCATTTGTTAAACATTAAACTTGGATAAAAGACAAACAAACGTATTTCTGCTGATAGGGCTTACTGTGACGTTCGTCAGAATGGTTGGCCCGACGAAGTTACCACTTTCGTAACCCTTGACCTTGATATTTCTCCCGTCCAGCAGAACTTGGGCGCCTTCGTCGATACCGCTTTGGATAAGGCTGTTTATTCTGTCCTTGGCGGCTGGCGATATAACCGGCCCGATGTCAGCTCCAGGTGCAGTTCCTGCGCAGAACAAAGTCATTATGCTGCTGGCACTGCGTACGATCTCGTAACTCATTTGCCAGCACTGCGTACGATCTCGTTCAATCACGAACACATTTCGTAGAAACGTACTTGACGTGGAAACAAACGGCGATTTGGCACAAATGTGCAAACTGCAGGTCATCTCTTTGCAGGGTCAAGTCACGTCTTTACAGTTCGGCAATACAAAGATGTCGTTACTTGCTTCCAGCTCAAAACTACGTCTCATCAACGATGGATTAAGCCGCTGCTTGCAAACAGTTGAATCAACGCAATCGGATTTCTTCAGGTGGGTTGGGTGATGGGATATATTTCGAGCATTTACGGGCAGCAACAATGGATGGGTAAATAAGCCTTCAAAACTTGCGAATCTGGATCATTTGCGTAAGGTGCAGTTTGGTTAGATCCAAAGCAGTTGATTTGGACAAATAACAGAATGACATTATATAAATGCCCAAGGCGCCACGTTCGAGAATTTGCAGCAAAAAGCAAAAACATGAAATTCGGAATCTTATATCGGCCTGAACGGTCGGGTTGTATAACGGTTATGAGAAAACTCTTAAATTTTGATAAGCACGATATCCATTGCGCCAAACTTACGAGTCTCAAGGTGTTTGAAATCACAGTGGGCTGCCAAAAAAATAAAAAACGCATGCCTTTGTCAGCGCTATAGTGTATTAAAAAATCGCTGAAGAAGAACTGCTGAAGAGCCATCACTTCACGCCCATCGACAGCGATAAACCTTCCAAATCATGCACAAGCCGCGGAGACAAATCTTAAGCACACGGCACAACCTTCATTGACCACCAGCTTTTCCGCTCTTTCCTTCATATCTTTTATCCATTCTTTCGCCTCTCCAACAAACACAACTGTGGATAGCGCCATGCATCTTTGTCCGGCAGCACCAAACGCAGCGCCCACCAACGAGTTTAGCGTGTGTTCCTGTGACGACACAATCGCAAGATTCACTACCAGTCGTCCACAACCAAGGCGGTACAAGACATCAGTGTCGAACATGATCCGGTATCCGGATCGCAGTGGATTTCGAAAAAAAACTACCGGATCAGATATGGATATCCAAACTGTGTTGATCACTGCAGTCAAATGTTTAAATCCGGCAGTACTGTCCAAATGTTTATCCGAAAAAAAAAACTCTGTTCAGAGTTTTTTTTTCGGATAAACATTTGGACAGTACTGCCGGATTACGATCGGACTGGATTAAAAAAAAGTATTGGACTGGATGAGTACTGCAGAAATCTCTGATCCGTTCAATACTACGAGACATCAAGAGTGTCTTTGTCGTGTATACGATATTTAATTGTATCGATCAATGACAAAAAACTCCTAAAAGCTGTAAAATTACCGACCGGGTTGCGGATTGAGACAATAGTGGAAGTTTAGTTAAAATTAAAGAGGTAAAGAGTAAATATCTATTGAACCTTATAACATATGATTGGTACATATTTGCTGCTAGACATGCTTGCAAGACATCGCCAATCGTTCAAACAACCTTTTCTCAAACTTCGCAACTTCAATTTAAGAAAATAAACAAATAATTTAGTGTGAGAAATGCAAACTTTTTCTCGTTACATTTTCAAAAAAGGCCAGTTTCTGAAACTAGAGTTGGCACGAAAAGGCCGTTACAGTTTTGTCAGCGAGGCTTGTTTGTGGTAAACACACGCCGTTCCAGTCAAATGAACCCCACCCCCTTCGAACAGCAATGAACGTATTGCTTGCAGCAAACGCTTCGCCATACACTTCAGTCACCTTGGGAGCATCCGGCATGATGACGCCGTGATTCTTCGCGCCCATGTTCGACTGCACACGCTTGCCCGTCTTTGATGCCCTTTCGTAGATGTACTCGCCCGCCTGGTTTGATCCAACAAACGAAACAGCTTTGATGTCAGGGTGGTCGCAGACGAAGTTGACAGCTGCAAATCAGGTCAGCAAGTTTCAGAACAAAAATCATGGCTATGCAACACAAAGTTTTTATGCTATAGTCGTAAAACTGTTCTCTTGAGTCAGGAAAGTAATGACGCACCGAGGTAGATTTGCATTGGTACTTTGTAAAAAATGCCGCACTGCAATCCAGCAAGCGCACATTTTTGTTATATTCAGCAGATGTCTTCATCATCGACTAGCGCATTGGAAAACCCTCTTTCTGGAAGTTCTACCACCGAGTTCAGGTTGCCCGGCAGCGCCGAACAAAAATCTGAACACGTCACAGCGTCATAGACTCGAAAGTATGACTTGGCGCTGCCACCAGCTCATCATGTGATCAGCTGTTCCCAAGGGTGTGGTTGCATTAAAAACATTCAAGTCACAAACTGTGATCCTGAACATTGCGCAAGCATATTATAGCTATTGGGTTAACGATAACTTTGCAATGGAGCTTCGAAAACAAGGATAAAACGCTCTGCGTTTAAAAACAAACGTCGGTAACGAGGACATACCATCGTGCGCTCCGTGTATGATGTTCAGACTGCCATCAGGAATGCCGGCGTCTTGCGCAAGCTGGGCCAGCAACATTGTAGCACCTGGGTCGCGTTCCGAGGGTTTCAGAACGTAAGTGTTGCCGCATACCATGGCCATCGGAAACATCTGCACGAGACATGAATTTGTTCAGAAAATAGCCCTTTTTCCCACATATTTGATAAAATTAGAATGGGGTGATGTACGAAAACGTTAAATTAGCGCATAGTGGGTCGTATTAAAGCGACCCAGTAGGATACAAAGCATGGATTTTCTTGCGAACAGTTGGAGCATTTGCGATTTCACTTTCAACTCACAGTTTTAGCCTAACTGCACTTCACCTCAGGTTACAGGTGTCCTGCAATGACACAAAGACACCTACCGTGACATGGTTCTAAGCAATAAATACTAATTTACATCATGCTCATGCACTTTCTATGCAACTTTATTTTAACAATTTCGCCATGGCATTTTTTCTGTACGTGACAAACGATAAAGAAATAAAACAAGCTTTTATGATTAGTGAGGCTGCAGGGTCAATGTCCAAGCCACTAAATAAAATTCAGAGCCATATGATAATTGCAACGGAGTCACACTGGGATCATTAAGTGCTATATTTAAATCGCATTGTGTCGAATAACTATGGAAATTTTAGTGTAACACCACACCCTTCGTAATAAGGCGCAGCAACTGTGTCGACCAAGTGTAAAACGCAACGCTTTCCTCGTCCTAGAGGTTAAAAAACAACTTTACGACAACGTGAAGGCGAAAAGGCTTCAAAACGTTCATCTCTGCGCCTTGATACATGACGCGCAATGAACCGCAAACGGGAATAGGCAGCACATACCCATAAAGGTATCATGGCAGGAAAATTAAAAGGTGTTATTCCAGCACAAACACCAAGTGGATAGCGGTAAGTCAAGGTGTCCATGTCCTTCGCCACCGACGGCAACGTTTCTCCCAAGTTCAACGAAGTGATGCTGCAGCAGTGCTCCACGACCTCTGTTGCACAATTCAAAGGGTAATCGCAAAAAAAGTTTGACATATAAGCAGAGGTAAAAATGAAAAATAATCACGCGAGCGACACAATCCATCAAATTAGAAGCAGGGTTGTATTTATAAAAGTAGGCGACTTTTGCTGACAAACGACTTTCAAATCAAAGCCTTGTTTCACATCGCTTGAACACGACCAGGTGAGCGCAGTTATGACGAGAATAAAACCTATCAAACAAGTCAATTCAAACGCAACTTCTTAAAGAAAACCCTGTGGCGAAGCAATGCTTTTTCATTTGATTAACAGCATTAAAAACTACTTTCGAACATAGCTGTCACATACAGAAACCCAGCATTAAGCAACCATTCAACAATTAAAACTTGTGATATTTCTACCAAGAATGTGTAACTGCCACTGACAAGCGTAATGCCGACTGCTCACACTTGACCCCCACAAATAAAGAAATTGTATGTAAATCACGAGTTGTATCATGTATGAAAGGCCTAGCTTTGGCACAGACACTATCTGCTCATACCAAAGTAAACTATCATCAGTGTATAAATGTGCTTTAGACGTATAACACTAAATCTTGCAGTTACGCAAGCCAAACACCGAACACAGCTGTGGGCCTGAAGCCCAAGAGGTTGAAAGAGAGTGGGCGTATAGCCCAATAAATAATTTTGAATTTCAAGTTTATGGAATGTTGAACGTATGGAACCCGAGGGTGAACACAAAGCACATTTTCGGTTTAAATAAACAGGAACACAATATGACGCTCATAAACATGGAAACCTATCAAAACTTCAACAGTTTCGTGAATGGTGGGCATCTGGGATCTGAGACTACAAGGGTAAGTCGGAATGGACAATATCAGAGAAACTGGATGTTTAAATGAACTTTCCAACTTACGCAAGCCTCGTAGAACATCGCCCTCGGCGTCAGGTAAGGTCTTCCCTTGTTCTTTCGTAATCAAAGCAGCCAATTCACCCTGAAAAACGAATACTTTAAATATACTCAGTTACAATCGCCTCAGCATTGGCAATTAAGAACAAATCAAACTGTCTGTCGGTTCGTAATTGTTCAGCATGTATCTACAACACAAATTTAACGCAGCGTTGTCACGTTCTGGAAGTACAATTGTTGGTGTTTATGGAAGTACGAGAGGGAGCAAAGGTTGCCTCAAAGCCTTCAAAAACAGCTACTGAAAGAAAAAATGAATACAAAAAGCACATAAACCTAGGAATTAAATAGCTTCACATCAAAACTAATCTCAACTACGGAAGAAAAGTGAAACAAAGTTAATGCAAAGGATCAACTGTTCCATCCAAACGCCATTGCTAGTCTTATTACAGCATTAATACGTAATACCCAGGGTTCCCATTTCTATGGAGCGAAAAATAAGCACATTTCGGGAAAAAGCAAGATTTAAGGGAAAAAACAGCCCAGAACTAGGCACTGAATGTTGACATAATTAAACTGGTCATAATAAAAAAGAGTTCAAAACAGAAATCAAAGCCCTCAGTTTGAGGGAGCGCTTGTTTTGTCTCAATTTCAAATTGTTAGTTTAGTATTGCAAATGAAAATGTTTGGGAATGCAAACGCAATGAGACGTTATATACTATGACATCAAAACTAACAACAAACACACAACGAAAAGTAAGTACTTTTAAAAATAAGCATAATGACAGTAATTTCTAAGACAATAAGCACAGATCTTAGAAATAACACGATCTGGAAACTATGAACATACCTCTAACGCGTAATTTCTTTTAGGGTTTAAGAAGCATGCAGGAATTTAAGTGCAAAACCTCTAAATTGCCTAATGTCAACTAAGTTAATGTTGTAACGTTACGCAAAACTTTCATTGCTAGATTTTCCAACAAAACCTGTATAACAAGGTATGAGGTGGCCGCGCAGAAATAAGACAAGACACAGTCAGCTTTCTCAAAGCGATTGGCTGAAATTGCCATCGGTTATCGCGATAAAACAAACACATCTAGCATTAAACACACATTATTCAAGTATACCAACCAGGTTAACTCATCGTGGAAGGTCAGCACAAGAGAATGCAGCAGTACGAGAAGACATTAGAAAGATACTGCTGCATCAAAATATTATGTGTGAGCATCAAATATCCTCTGATGACTTTATACCGAGCTATAAACGCAAGTGTACTATCATAAGCGGATGGCGAGAGCTAATTTAGTACCCACTGGGTGTTGCAGATTTAATCGCATCTTTCGTAACGAGGCCCCTCAGTTTGTTACTCCGACTCGGACTGATATATTGACTCCCAGCACACATTGACCACAAGCTGTCATTGTGACACCACCAAATCTGAGTTGTATATTTTCAACGTTATCCCTGCTCGTCTGTCTGCAGGTAATTGAGAAAAGAGTAAGATTGCTAACATTGAAAACGAACATAGCAACATGCTGCCAAAAATCATCCATAGAATCATTATTTTTTTCATACGCTGTTTGAGGCTTGGGTCGCAAGCTGTTCACCAAACTCAGATTTGGGTCACCCTCAAAAAAGTTTGGGAATCACTGTCGTAAGAGATAAGCAACACGTTTCACGAGCTTTGCTAAAAAATTCAAAGGAGCACAAGTACTAGACCAGAGGTGACGAACATGCGGCCCGCAAAAGAATTTCGTGCGGCCCGCGAAGCATTCAGATTTGTTTTGTTTCTGTTGATGAACAATTTTTTTCGTGTTTAACAGGTTTCATAGTATGACTAAAAAGTTTTGCGGCCCGCTTACTCAGCGGTAACTGACAAAGTGGCCCGCGATAGCAAATAGGTTCGTCACCCCTGTACTAGACGAATCATAACAAAGTCCACCACATTACCATGTTATCCTTTATCAGCTGCTGGTATTTAAACATGATCTGCTGCCTGTGCAAAGTAGTTGTGGCAGACCATGATTTGAAGGCTCGCTTTGCTGACACTGCAGCAGCATTCATCTCCTCTTGTGTTGCTTCCGGAACGCGAGTAATAACTTCATTGGTAGCCTAAAAATAAGAAGTTGATGATGGTTTTAACAGTAGCAGTCGTATGTAAAATAATGAGAATGTCACTAGTGAGTTTTAGGAGTTGTATTGATCAACATCCCAGCAAGAGAAAACCATGTGTGTAAGAGGTTCTACGCTACAAAAGTAGGTGAGGTACTGTTGCAAGCAACAATGCTGTCAGTCACATAAAAGTGCCCTAAAAACACCAACAACTGCTGCAGGTATTAACAGACATAGACACCAGTACCGTACATCTTCAACACACAGACCTCAGCAATACCAAAACACAACTCCAACATCTGCTTAATGACAAATGACAGTGTGAAAAAACAAGCTAGTCCAGCACTACTCAAATAGATCTTCAGACAGTGAACATGTGGTCATACCATTCAGTTTAAAATATACGGTTTACGCTCACTATCACATGAAGAGTCACTGTATTTGGCGAAAAGAAGCTTTCAGAATCTACCTATGGATTGGTTGTAACGCAGTAACAAAGATGGACTCATCACTCATGTAAGTTATCCCTCTTAAACCGATATGCACCAAACTACATTTCACTAACTTAAATTCAAAATCAATGCATTTGTTGTTAATAAAACTGTTTTTCCAGGCTATGTGACGCATAGCAAAGGAGTGTTTCTCCTTCAAACTCTAAGCAAAATGCCCAGACTATGCCAACCTGCACCAATATCAGCAGGGACAGCTAGCCCATGGGATCTTTCATATGATTAAATTCAGCCCGCTTTGCAGAAAGTTTGGACACCTCTGTTATAATTTGTAGATAACCTTTTTCTCTCTACTTAAATAAAAATGTATTATTTGAAAAGAACCTTACTGGGTTGTGAAGATCAATCCATCTGTCTGTATTGGACTCGATAAATTTCCCATCGATAAACAGCTTTGTTGTCTAGAAAAGACGGAAAAAGAATATCCTTTTAAAGCAAAGTGTAGTTGGTACTACGACAGTTATCGATCGACAGTTTATCGAACGACAATTTATTGAACGACAGTTAATGGAACCGACTGTTTATCCAACGACAGTTCGTGAAACTGACTGTTACTGGAACGACAATTTACCGAGCAAGAGCTGATATAACTGTCGGAAGACATTATTACGGCGTGCATTCCACGCAGCATTCTGCAGCTGCAATCGTCACGCGAAGTGCAAAGTCCGTTTTTATCCTTCTTTACTATCGACTGGGAGCTAGCAAGAGACAGAGCACTCAGAACGCCAGAAGCGGAGGTTGGAAGACAGGGTTGCCAGATTGGTAGTTTTGCGGCTAAATTTGTGAATTTGGCCCTATTTCAGGTTAGTTAGCCGCGCGATTTTTGGGTTGGTCCTTTGGCTTTTTTGGCCGTTTTCATTGTCGTTTGGTCGAAAATTTTCCTGTGGGCCGTTTTTGAAAATAATTCTGTATTTTAAAACTAAAATGTCAACCACAGCACTTTTGTTTCAAAGTCGCGCCTGCTGTATGTACGTATCGCCTTGTGTAGAGAAAGGGAGGCTTTTCCCATGTGAGTGTGTGCGATTGTGCTTGCGGCGTGGCGCAGACCATGCAGGCAAAACTGTTGTGCGTGTGCGTATACCTGTTTATGGTTGATATGGCTTGTAACCGAACATACTTTTCATATCGTTTCCTAATATTGCTTGCTGCCTGTATCACTGGTCAGCAATGCTCACACGTCCACAAATCACGGTTCTTTTTATGTTGCCACTATATGTCTTCACTGTGCTCAGTGCTGCTTGTGGCAGCCAGATTAACCAGCGGGAAATCACAAATACCGAATGAGCTTGCAACATGCCATGGCTGTAGTTTTTAACAGTGAGATTTTATAGCGTCACAACTAGTTTCGACCTTGCCGTGAATATTTTCTTGCTGCCTTTGCATTCAAGTGTTAGCCGATCTTGCATTATTGCATATGTTCACCATCTGTGTTTTTTCTGAAGTGGTCAATCTGTTGGACGTATGTGTCTTGTTATTGTAGTCAGTGTCGNAGCAAAGTAAAGTTGTATTTGAATGCATTTTGACCATGTTATAGCAAATACAAGTTATACTTTTGAAGTGTTCAAAATTTGAGTGATGANGCTAAAGTTTGCAACTGTTTATTTTTCAGGTACTTCTATTTAGTGTTTTTGAAAAAGAAACGAACTTGTCATAAGTGACTTATTCTGAAAATTATTTTGAATTAATTGCTGTTTGTGAAGGCACTGATTATGCAATACGCATTTTTATGCGAATTTGAGTTGTTGCAGGGTTGTGGAGTTGGAGGTTTATGGGTGAAGTCAGAGTTCGACTCCGGAAGTCCAATTTAATTATTTTTTACATCGCACTCAGAAGTAAGGAGTCCTTACTCGTGACTGTTGAAATGGTAAAATTTATTTTGAAACTTTTGTTGAAACAGAACTGTGCTGTGAACCACGATTTCCATTGATTGCTAGTTGCTACAAAATTAGCTAACTTCAGGTTGAAGAACCCAGCATGATAGGAACTTCCTTAACTCGTGTATCTAGGGACAATAACTAAATGCTTATTTCTAAAATAATTTTTAGTTCGATTCTTAGCCATTGTTGACAGCCGGGGAGGTTCACAGGTGCCTTCACCTGGCCCTCCCCGTTGCTGCATTTCTCGAAATGCTTGCTAAACCTGTCGTCAGGGCCGGCCTTAAGCCGATGCAACCGATGCAGCTGCATTGGGCGCCGCGCCTCTGGGGGCCCCGCGCCATGGTGTTTCG
>JGI24021J15306_10006277_pt1 | contig 14276 bp, 10 predicted proteins | sample Ectturendosymbi1_FD_15306 | JGI IMG/M metagenome (IMG submission 15306) | reverse complement strand
ATAATGCCTGAACCTTTTTACGTAATTGTTTAGACCATGCAGATTCCTTCCACTGCCAAAAATAAAAAGTGACTCTGGATCCAGTTTTTCAAACATTCTTGACTACGGCTTCGGAACGGGTCCGAAAAAAACGCAGAATCCTACCGGAGTCGACTCCGGCACTCCGGATCTGTGGTCAAGGTCATTGAAAGGTTAATAATCGCTGGCTGGAACGTATAGCTAACAACAGAAATTGTGACGTATAAGAAGCTTTGTTTCACGTCATTAAGAAAAGAACCAATCTTCATGAACGTGGTAAGAGATTACTCGTAATAACATTTTCGTACAAGATGCGATTATTCGAGTTTTCGAACCTCTAAAATTTGGCGCATGGACATCGCGCTCCCAAATTATGTCGTAAATACAGGTAGACTTCCGGTTGCTGTAGGTAACTTTCATGCATTGTGACTAAGTCATGTGCGCCTTGAGGATTTCAGGGGGGAAGTTGCGAATTTTTCCAGGTGGTGTTCAAAAAATGTTTTCAGGGGGAGCCGACAGTGGTGAAATTTTATTTTACCAACTCAAAACTAAGAGAAAGCTATTTTTCCACTAAAAAAGTATTAGGAAATTGCAAAATCCGGGAGAGGCCTTGCCACCCTTTCTTCCGGCGCCCATTAGCTCAGCTACTTCGCGGATTTACCGAATATGAGGATGACCGACACTAACAAAAACAATAAATCCCGAAACAACAGGTTTGCAAGAATTCGGTATTGTTGTTTTTTTTCAAACAAATCAGCTTTTTATGTAACGACAATGAAAGTTATTTTTGTAACTTTTTCCAGCTGAGCCCCATAAACCCATTGCTAATAATCTGCCCAGTAAAAGATCCAGTGTCAGACAGCGAATGTGCATCGGCACAAAATGTAGCGAGACCTATTCTCTTTTTTTCTAGGAATAGAAATAATTCAAACTACAGTCAGCAGAGATATACACCAAGATTTTCAGTGATTGTTTTGGAATCAGTTGAACTTGCTTTTTTCAGATTTGATGCAAAAAAATAAGCTAATAGCTCCCCGATAGTAGAACAGAGCTTTTTTTAATGTCCTGTAGCACAGGGGTCGGCAAACACCGGGAGGAGGGCCGGTGTCCGTCCGCGAAGAAAATTTTACCGGGCCGTGCGGAGCCAAGACTAAGTTGGTCCAAAAGTGACTTGAACGACTGACATAAGGAACACACTGCGGGTGCCATTGACTACCAATCCCTACAGTCGGAGCGTCGGAGCATTTTATTGCGGAAAAGCAAGCCCAGGTCTCTCAGTGAATCAGTGTCATTATGTCTTGTAATAAATTCGCATGTACGAAACATTCATTATTGTATTGAGGGCCGATCCGCAAATAATGCCGGTCCGCAGTGTGAACAGGTTTGCCGACCCCCTGTTATGGCACATTTGGATTGCTGTTTGGTTTATTTACTTCTTAAAAAGATTAAAGACTGCATGCATATAACTATGCATCGAAATTTACTAAAAAAGAACATAAGTTAATTTGCCAGGTGCGCACGTAATTTTTTGTTCATTCTGCTTGTGGCAAAACGTTTACATTGTGGCTTATACTTTAAAAATTCTTGCTTCTTCTTCGTCGTTTGAGCTAGTTGTTCAAACCACTGCTTGACCGCACTAGACCTCGGGGCAGGTGTTGAGCAGTCATTCAATTGTCTCAAAATTCTTGCTGATGCCCACTGACACTTCTTTCGTCGAAACCCAAAAGATAAGTGATTCTTTTCCGTTTAGAAGCAAGTTCGAATTTACATTTGACCGACGCGAACCGACAGTTTATTCATTTTCTATTATGATGCAACAGTGCAAGTGCCAACCGACGTTGGCCGACAAACTTGTCATAATAGAAAATTGAAAAACTGTCAGTCCGTGTTGGTCAAAGGTAAACCCGGATTAAAGAACTGCAATAAAGCGGAATAGCAATTAACACCTGCATTTCATGGTTATGAATGATCTTTCAGTTTACAGAACATAAGCTCCCACGCAGGCGGTATGTATTTCGCTGTCTCTCAGATTTTTCCAGCTCAATGTGAGCTCTGCACTGTCTTTCGTAAAGTTGTCAAGAGAAAAATACTGAGACGAACAGGAGCAGTGCACACTCGACCAACGAAGGTAAAGCAGGTTATCAGATATTGATTTTGCAAAATATATGAAGACAAGAAGTTTGGCCACTGATAATTGATAAATAGGAATCAAAAGCATGGTGGATCACATACATGAAAAATGCATTTGAATTTTAGGTCGTGTCGAATTTAACTGGTGCGGCAATTCTCGTTTGTTGCTGGACATTTTTTCAAAGCCAACCAAGAGCTCACCTTATGGGAATGAAGTACCTTCACCTCACTCTGTCAGGACCTGTTTTTATTAGCAAATACATTAATCCCTGCTATTTTTTCCGGACTTTTTCTTCCAATCAGGAAGCAATGGCGCCAGGAAGGTTGGCCATACACGTCAGCATGAGTTCCGAGTGGTGTGTTGTAAATCAAGAAATGTTTTTCGCGACCAAGTAAGGTGACAAAGTTTTAAGTTAATGTGTACGATGATTTCAATTTTGAATGCAATGTTTTGCAATTTCAACCTCAGGGTTTGGCAAAGTTTTGCAGATGTTATGAAATGAAGTTTACAGAAGGATTTAAAATTCTTCAAAACGCCAGGTTCAAAATAATTTGGATTTCGCTGTTTAGCAGCTTTAGGCGAACATAGATAATGCTGCGATAGAACGGGAAAAAGCAGAGAATGCAAAGTACACTCGATTTGAGAGAATGCAGAGAATGCTGCGGTATAATGCTTATTCTGTTTCATTTCATTGCACCTGTAAACCCAAGTTTCGCCCGCTAGGAAATTTGTGGAGGTGAATGGGGCAGCGCAGAGTGGTTCTACTCTGAGAGACTTGAAAGCTGCGCGTAACTGGCAATCTTGTCTTAAGCTAATGAGTGGAAACTGAAACATTACTTCGCTCACAGGATAGAGCCCGAACTGGTTCGGGAATCCAAACGCTATTACCTGCATACGTTTTTGGCATCTCATCAACTAAGCGTTGTGGTTCTAACACTATTGAGGGACGATTGGTGGATACTCTTTTACTCAAGCGTTGAGTCAACACGTTCTGTTTAGGCTGGGGTGGTAATACTCACAAGCCCTCAGCTTGCCGACTGTGTTGATGAACAGATCCTATTGGGAGGAAGAGTTTGCATGTTGAGGTTGAAGTCGGTTGGCTGTTCCCTGTGTTCGATACAGATATACTGACCAAAATCAAGTACACTGTACCCGGTATTCGCAGAGGAAACCAGTGATGCCTTGAGAAGAGTTAAAACAAACCAATCCACCATCACTTTGAGTGGCTTCAATGCACACGTTGAAACCGACGCTGTGGTATGGAGATGTAGGATTGGTACACGTGGTGATGCTAACCGAAGTGACAACGGGAGGCTCCTTCTGCTGCGCATCATGAACACTTTCTTCCAACACAGAGAAATACGCAAGTGCACTTGGTTCGTTAGGTCATCGGGTCACTCGTAGATTTCTGTATGATATCCGCCGAATTGTTCCAATCGGCATTGGACGTTTGTGTCAAAAGGGGAGCGGATCACCATCCAGTAGACTGCAAGCTACGTCTGGAAAATCAACAGGGCTTACGAACGTTCAAGACTAGTCGGTCCTATACCTGATAAAGTGGGAGGCTCTGGTGGACAAGGATTTAAGAAAGATATTACAGCGTATCGTCCATTTTCCAAGAGCTAGTAGAAAGCACAGCGGACGTAGAAGGGGAATGGCGCTGTTAAAGGGGTTCTAGCTTCATCAGCTCCTCGGTTACATGGGCAGAAAAACTCAGAGTGGCGAATAATGGCAAAAAAGATGGAATTAGGAGGTGAAAGATGCTGCGACACGTTGAAGCCTGGACGTTGCACAATGCACGTCGTAAGTTCAACTTTCAGGACGCTGCGTGTGTCTCATAGTGACTTGACAAGGGAGTGTGCTCATAAGTACATTCGACGACGTTGTGAACATAAATTCGGTGGAATTCATTAAACGTTTTCACTTTCAGCAGACGTATAGCAGCACGGAAGACTTTACTGCATAGTAACTGAAACCTTAAACTAAAACTAAAGCAAAGGTTCAAAGCTCGCATTGCCCATTGTTCTTTCTCTTGTATTGAACGTTATGCCCGTGCAACAACTGAACATTTTTGAGCAGAGGGCAGGACCACAGGGGAAATATCGCTGAGAGGATAACTTGAAAGCATTTAAACTTTTCGACATTTCTGCTACCCGTTCCCGCTGTGTGTTCGTTCGCGGGCAACATACTTTCAGATGAAAATGAAACGTCTGTGAATCTTCTGTTCTGAGGTTTCGAACGTTATTACTTTTTGCGATCAAAACATTCAATTTGACTTTTAATGAGCATCGCTCTGAGTGAAGCACTTAGCAATGGTTTGTTTTTGCAGTATGAGTGATGCTGACAGCATATAAGAGGATATGACGTACGCTTTTAGCTCAGTGATTCATAACTGTTTCAGGATGGGGTTTAACTTCCTTATGTACAAAGGTCTTCTCTGACTCAAGCCACTTAATTAGCATAAAGCCAACGGGAAATTTCGTGACTTGCGTAAATCCAGAATCTCTGTTTTCTGTTTTGTTAGCATTCGTTCAGTTGATCTTATCGGCTTAATGTTTACGGACGTTTTTGCAGATTCAACTAAGCACGCTGACTCGAAGTTGAAATTATCTGTCTTGCTACAGGAAATGAATACCTGCTGATATCATTTAACATATAACTTGTAACAAACAAATGCATGCTGCACTTGAGCATTTTGTCATGAATCTGGTCAACGAGAGGAGCAATCTACTCAATCATGGAATCAGATTCAAAATTCTACTTTAGGTCTAATTCTACTTTCATAAGTAAACTGTTCCAAAGCCCCATCAAAAATATAGTTTTGAAACATCAAAGAAACCGACTTGGTTGGTGGTGTGGGTTAATTGTGAATCAATGGGAAAAATATTTATTGGCTTACAAGTTGGCAGGAATTATCGAACTTGGATGGCATTGTGTGTCTTGGAGAAAACTTGAAAATAAACGTGCCATGAGTTTCTGTAAAAATCATTTTAGACGTCTTATATACTCCAAATCGAAAATTCAATTATATTATTGTTGTGAGAAAACAGCTTANTTCGCNAAGCTTGAAGCGCTTACTGACAATGTTGAAGCCAATATGTANGAAAGATTGTGCACATTTCCCTGNTTGATGTAAACTCTAAATTATNATGTGTTTTACTAGTTGCTTTTGAATACTTTGGTGGAAACACGTACAATAAATTACCTAATAAAAAGNATTGGCTCATATTCAAATATGAAATTTAAATGAGATTAAGCNATTTCTTTGGTTTTGGATAGCTAGAATGGAAAAATATTAGTTTTTTCAGGGAGCATTTGGGTGNGTTTTATTGCTTGAGTAAAAATACCAGAGTTAAGTAGATTTTGGGTGCAATTTTATTCTTTTAGAAACCAATGTGTGAACAATTCAAAAACTGTGACAAAAGTTTAGGCGCAATTTTTGCCGATGATAGACTAGCGCGAACAAGTGAAGACAAAGTGTAATCTACGAACGTTTTACAAAGTGAAGCTGAATCAACGTGCAGATCACATTAAAATAATTTTAAACACATTTTTAAAGGGACTCTTGTCCCTTGCGTCTGAAGAGCTGCCAAAGTTTAACAATAAATTTGACGATATGAAGTGGGCAAGATTCTGAACTCTATCCAAGGTCGACTGGTTTTAACCTTTAAGTACTTTTGCATGCTGGACTTCACATTCATATAGTCAAATGCTTGTAATCCTCACCGGGAAAAAGTCTGCTGGCGTTGTTAAACAGCAAACAACGCATTATGTGTAAAAGATAAAACGTTAAATGGAAAAAGCGAAGCTTCTTATTTTCTAAATTTTATGGCAAACAATTAACAAATAGCTACGCAGCACTCATCTCATTCATTGCGTTTTCAAACAATTAGGCCTGATCCATTTTTTCTACTTTAGGACAAACCCGTGTATGATAAAATTGATTTCCACAGGATTTGAGTTTTGATCAAGTTTCACTAGTTTTCTAGAATATATTTTAAATAAAAAAATTATCTTTGTTTTTGAAATCAATTTCTTGTTTTCTATATATGTTTGATTGGATTCAAACCTGCCTGAAAAGCTTTCTTTTAGCTTAGTGAAATCTTTTTTTCTGTCAACTTCGACAGGGAAAATAGTTATTAGCTGCGGGATTTGTTCTTACTGTGTCATTTGCTTGAAATATTTTTGTTGTTATTAATCTCGTTCATACCCAAGGCATAAGATCTTCTTTATATGATAACAAGAAAACAACCATAGCAGCCAAATAATTTAAAATCTTTAAGCGTTTGTGCATAGCGTGAAGGTGCAGTAAGCATCTAAACAATTATTAAATTCAGTGATTGACATGCCCTTGGCTTGCATTGAACTTTATCCTCCATAAAACACGCTTTGTATTCAAGGAAAATTAGTTTCATTTAGTGATACGCAGTGACTGTTTGAATGGTATTTAGCTGGCTGGGAACATCATAAATGAGTTTGAAATTGACTCAAAATTATAATGAAAACCCTTGTTATTTTACCACTTTTTCCAGCCTTAAAAATTTGTCTTCTACTATCTGGCTTTTGTTATGCTTAGGGTTCCTTTAATCAAACCATTGCATCAACGCTACATTTTCAGTTGCCTCTTACCCAGCCACATATAAATATTTAACCACGCGTTTAAATACGAAAAAAAACAGAAAAGACAGCCAGGGGTATACCATTTGATAGCATCAAATATAGCATTTCAAAGTAATTTTCACGTTGGCAGTTTTGTTCGTTTACCATCACAGAAACATGAGCTGTGGCGAGTTAAACCGAAGGAAACCAACTGCGATTAAACATTGCTTTTACTTTGCTGTTGCTGACAAAACAGTCTGCAGGTTAGCCCATGAAAATCAAGTAAAGACAATTTTTTCAGTTTTTTTAAGACAGGTAAAATTTTGAGCGAAACGAGGCTGATCATTTCCGAAAACAAATCTGTGTCACTGTAGGTTTGGTGTTTTGAAGCTCGCCTTAGTTCAAAGACCTAAATTCGCTCATTAAGGTAATCAATTTACTAATCCAAGAATATGGTTTCCCTATTTTCCAAGCAAACTTACTTTGTTAGGAGTTTAATGTTTTCCTCCATCTGCTACCGTTGTGCATCGTCTTGGTTTGTTCGATTGCAGTAGTTTGTGGCCTGACCGTGATATGATATTTTCTTGAAAACATGAAAAAAATTCCCCATACGAGGAAAAGAGTACTAAAATGTCAAAGTGCTAAAATAGTTTAAACGTCGTTACTTCCAGTTATTCCACAGCACACTTAAAGTTTGAACACGCGTAACCTTCAATAAATTTAGCAGGCGATTAAAAGTTTACAACTAAACGTAGAGGCAGAAGAAAAGACCGGTGATTTCTTATTTGTTCAAATCAGGGTGGGAAACTTATTTACTATCACGGGCCGCATAAATGGTGTATTATTGCTGGCGGGCCGCAAAAGCAATTCATTTTAACCTAAAGTTCTACCTTTATCTAACTATGAAGAAGAGTGACTTCTCTTGACGTACTATCTAAGTATACCTGCTTATCATGATGATTCGTTTTGACGCGATGTTGTACTTTAACATAAGTAACGAAAATTGTAATGCGGGCCACATCAAATATTCGCGCTGGCCGCAGGTTTCCAACCCCTGGTTCAAATCTCATAAATTTGTCTTTAAACGTCCAAAAAAACGCTTTGGGAAGCAAACGATGCAAAACGCTTAGTTGCAGAACTCAGGCATGGATATTTAGCGCGCTTGTCACATAGAGAAGTGCTTTTCAACCTTTAAAAAGACCGTTCGCACTCTTCTGTTCCACAAAAGTTCTGTTCGCACAACTAAATAGAGTTGTTGAAAAATAGCATTTGTTGGTTCAAAACATCCAATGAAGACTTGGCTGTTGCTGAATTTTTTTGAAATTTCAGACCATATATTTCGGCACAATGTCTTGTTGTAATGTTACCAACATCAGGTCATCTTGTATCCCCTTAAGAAGACCCCTGTTCCTAATATCAACCAGGGTGCTCAACCCTTTTTCGGTCAAGTAGGTGGTTCAATTTTGCACAAGATCTTCGAACGGTTGGATTATCAGGTCTTTGTCAGGGCCACCGCGGGAGACCTCTTACACAGAATTCAGTGATTTCCACTGCTAAGAAATGCTTATCGATATTGGTCATTTTTTAGATTTGTGCCCAAACGCCCCAGTGGAAGCCGAAAAGATTCAAAATCCAAACTTTGTTATAATTCTGTTGCTTTCTGACTGGGAAAGTCAGCTTCAAAAATAACCAATGAGAGTGGGCAAAAAATAACCAATGATAGTGGGCCAGATTCTGTTTTGTTGCTTCCTATATGCACGTGAACATGAAAGTTTATAGCAGTGCTTTTCAATCTCTGAGACGGTACATTTTGGCGCAGATGAGAAAATCCTGTGGTACGAATGAGCACACACGCTNCGAGTGAGAATNGCCAAAAAACTANTAGCATTAGAAAGCAAAGCGCATGAGACACTTTCGATAACATGTTTTTTTCGGAGAAAACGTTCTGATGTGCTGCACGACCCGCTGTGGTTGTTTGCTCATCACCACGTTGCCTGAAGCCAGCCGTTCAATAATTATAGCGTCAGGTTGTGCTTTTCCGCTTTTATGTGAGGCCAACCTTATGGTCACAGCTTGTGTTTGCGAATACAATTCGTGTGTTTTCTCCAACTCTTGATTTAGCTTTTCACAATTTCATCCATACGCCTTTGCTTGCAATATTCAGGCCTGAAAATGCGACAAATACGTGAAATCCATTTCCTATCAAAACGATTTGCTGTTTGATTCGACTACGTTTTCTTTGTGGAGACTTGTTATTGGACCATCTGTGGAAAAGAGAAAATGAAAAGGCAGGCAATAAACACCCAGAACACAAAAGCAAGTTGGTTTCATTCTTCAAACGGCAAACAAGACAATTTGTTGAACAGCAGCGACAATTCCAGTAATTGACAGTGGCACCCCCTGATCAAGAAATCAAATTGTCATCACTGGAAGTTGCTCATGTCCTTACGTCAGCGTGGAAGCCATTTACTCTGGCAGAAAGCGTTGTAAACACAGAAAGCGTTGTAAAGCGTTGAGTCAAATGATACCAGATCTTGTACAAACTCAGTTGTAGTGCTACAAGAACCCTTTACATATAAAGCGCCATCAAAACACCATATATAATCAAAAAGATGCCATTTTTTGTTATGAAATAAAAAATATATTATTTCTTCCGCAGCAAACCTAGAGCTGTCAATGCTCAACAATGGGCAGAGAGAATTCGTTCAAACTCAGCTTTGCAGAAATGTTTGAAATGTGCCGAATCAAGAAAGCACTTGAAAGCATAAATGTTTTCGCCCAAAAGACATTTTATCCAAAGAAGGGTTGCGGAGTCGGAGGTAAAATATCCGACTCCGACTCCTGACACCAACTCCGACTTTCCACAATTTCCGAGTCTGACTCTCGACTCCTATTCCTTAGCATACAGGGAATGAAATTTGTCTGTTAAAATCAACGGAAATCGTGGTACACATTAAAAATCTTTGTTTCAACAAAAGTTTCAAAGGAAATTGTACCATTTCAACAGGAATTCCCAATTTAGGAGTGTGATGTAAAAGATGATCCAGTCGGACATCCGGAGTCGGAGTCGGATTTTTTTCCGACTCCGACTCCCAGTGTTGTTAGGAATCCGACTCCGACTCCACCCAAAAATCTCCGATTCCTTACGACTCCGACCCCGGCTCCACAACCCTGATCGAAAGTGCCACAGGCGCTTTACTTTTTAATGCTAATACTTCTTTGGCGATTCTCACTCGCAGCGTGTTTGTCATTCACACCACAGGGTTTTCTCATCCGCATCAGTGCGTACCGTCTCACGGGTTGAAAAGGAATGACATAGAGCAAGGGAGTACTGTTTTCTTAGAGTAAACGGAGGTCAGGGGGCGTGAGTGTTTTTCAATTGCGAAATTGTGTCTGAGAGGATTTTTATTTCATGCAATGTCAACAAAGTTTTTCAATAAACTCTGTTCGTTAAGCTTTGTTGACGTATGAGAGGATCACTGAGACTTAAACTTTGTGTAAAACGTATGATGCTTATTAATCTATGTTTCATAAGAAACGAAATTGACATCACAGCAAACGTATGAATAAAATGTTGATGAAGTCACTAATCTTGGTAGGTCTGTGTATGTTCTACTCTGGGAGCACAGCTCCACAAAACAACAACGGCAATGAAGTTTGTATCCCGGCAACCAGCCTGGCAAGTCGGTTGCCTGAATTTACAGGTAAGAAAAACACGATCAGTATATATAGCAGGTGGCTTCTCCATTGAATGATGTGATGATAATACGCAAGGTTTTTAGGTTGGAATGCTGGAATAAGTAAAACAACTTTTTTCAAACAAAGGTAGTGACAACTGCAAGTGATTGAAAGGCATCAGAAGTATCCAAGTCCACTTATCGATAAATGCAACTCAGCAGCTGTTTAAAGTTTGGGAATATTGAAAACTGAAAGCAAAGTTGTTCAAAGATGAAATAATAGGTAAAATGAAACCGAACAGGTATTTTCCAGAAAACATTATGCATTTTGGGTTGAAAAGTTTCTCTTTCAAAGCAATTGAAAATCTGTTTCAAACTACAAACAGCTAAATACGCAAGATAAAATGTTGTACCAGTCCTAGTGCAACGACGTTACCTAGTAATAGATTTTTGTGTATGATCTAGTCCTAACCCAATCGTCGTTTGTCTGCAGTATTCCTATTGCTTGACTATGCAAATCAGACCTGCACAACATTCTGCCCGCGGGCCGCATGCGGGGTGCGAGAACTTTTCGTGTGGCCCGTGAGAGCATTCTCAATTGCAGAAAATGTTGCAAAATACCGACTTCGGGTATAAGTAATTGTCGTTCCAGAATTTTTTCCAGATTACTGTTTAACAAAATAGACTTTTGCGGCCCGCGGAAAGTTTATGTTGATCAATTTGGCCCTTCCAGCTTTCTGAGTTATGCAGGCCTGCTATAGATTCTCTAGAAAGTTGCACAACACTTGATAAAAACCCAAACTGCATAGCCTCAATATTTAATTTGTGTGATGCTTTGTCCACTTGGTGTATTTTCAAGCCATGACAGCAAAATTTCAATATTCGACGCCCATCAGTGAGAAACGACACTTCCGGAATATCTGATATCAAAACTAAAAATGTTTTGCGCTGTTAGTATTTGCTCAACTTGTAACTATTCACCTCGGTATTTAGGGACGTAATGGTTGAACGTTTACTGAGCTCTGACCATACAACTGCATGGTAAAATTTGAACACATCGCAAAATTAAAAGTTTTTGTAAAATTTAAACTTCGTAAATATTTTAATTTGGTGTTTTTGCAAGAACTTTTTTTAATATGGCAAAATCTGCACTGCAAAATTTAAATCGTTTTGTCTGTAAAGTTTCAGATGCGCCTCATTCTCCTAGATCAGCCATTTCTTTGGTGAATGTACCACAAACGTGGTGGCCAGTTCTGAAGAAATATGTTTGATTTTGACAAACAAGTAATTTTTTTACAAACAAGTAACAGACTTTCTAACACTTTTTTAATTTATGTGCTTCCACTATGTTACATTATCTGTTCAAATCTAGACGTTCCCAACGCAAATGCTTGTTTTTAACAGTATCTTTAGATTTTTTGATGCTAAATTTTGTATTTACATCGATTCTATCGGAAAATTGTTAGTGCAATAATGAAACAAAAATGTAGCCTAAAAGCAATGTGCATAGATAAATGAACATTAGTAAAACTCCCCCAACAGCATTTTACTGCACAGAGCACGTTCAATTTAAAGACTGATGGCATACTCTCATACGTTTTTTCAAAATCTCACTCTCGCCTGCTATGTATGCTAGTAATTGACTACATCAAATTTCACACTAGAACATCTTTAAACACTAAGTACCATTCTTCACCTACGAGGAAGCGTTTTCTTTGACTACCGATGCAAGTGTGAAGATGTTCATACATTTAAACTTTCAGCACATGCTGATTGACCGCTTTGTTCTGAATGACTCCTTCTAGGTTTTAAGCTTTACCGCAGGTGTTCCGTGTTTTCAACCATGTCAACAAGTTTTTGCATGTGTACCACACTTTTAGCGTTTTTTTCCCGGTTAGGTATGATGATGTATTTCATAGTTGTCCGCATTAAAAAATTTCTTCCAACATGTTTTCGAGGTTGTTTATCCAAAATCAAATTAAATGAGCTTTTCTTTCGGTACGATGACGAACTATTATTTTTCTTTTGAGTTTCATAATGTACTCAACCAAGTTGAGAATACAGCGAATTTCGGCATCTGCAATCACTGTAACTGTTGTTATTTTCTGATCAGAACGAAGGGTTTTTTTGTGTTTGCCAGCAATGGTTTTATCTTTTTGATTTTAACGATATTTAACAAAAGCTTTTCGATCGTTACTGTTTAAGGCCTTCTCGTTGGTCCAAAAGGGGAGAAAGGAGACCCAGGCGTTTCAACACCAGAAAGGACATCAGGTAGGTCCAGAATCAACAGTGATTAGTTTTGGATGAATGTGTTGTACTGTTGTGAAAAAAGGCACTTCAAACAAAACGCATTATGCTTTTACTAGGGGAAAAACAAAAATGCTTTGCATTAAAGTGCGTTTGTATAGCTTTACCAAATGTTTGTTTGACTGTAGTCAAGGGCGTACGCAAGGGGGTTTGGGGTTAACGCCCCCCTTGAGTTTGATATATTACAAAAACTTTATTACATGCGCAAAGGAGATTACTTATTTTCGCATAAACTTTGCTTGTTGATTTGTCGACTTAATGCAAATGCCACGGAATGAATTTGCATGCAAATTTAAAGGAACAATGCAAATGGGCGAAAAAGTAATAATTAGGTTTCGGTGGGAATCTGCGTTTTCGTCTGCGTCCAGAAACCATCTAACCCCTTTTTGCAGACCAATCGCTGTGTTCCGCGATAGTTCGCTTTATCCGAAACAATTGCCGTTATTTTGTTTGCTAAGGCTGATCAGCGCAAGCGCTGACCCCATTGGCTACCTTACCACTTACTGTAGCATGATAGAACTGTTGCACGAGCTCAAAAACAGCAATTGTTAACATAGAAGCATTCAGCCATTTAATAATGTCTCAGCAGGAAAAAATTTAAACTAAAAGTTTGCTGGACGTCTATAAATAACAAAAAATCGAAAGTTTTCTTGCGTACTTTATGTGCATGCGCATTCTCAATTCTTCTGTAGTTTAGTAAGGTTCAATCGTGCAAACCGGGGTGTGCCCTAGCCTGTCCGGCCGCACTTTTTCTACGCTCGACTGCTCGTATTCGACAAGAGAACCCTTTAAAGCGCATAGCGGTCACTTTTTTGACCAAACTTTGTAATTCCATAACTCGCCAGTGGCTAGAGCTAGAGAGGTGTCCAAACCATCTACGGATTCGGGAAGGCATTTAATTTCGACTAAAAAAACAAAATTTTCAGTTTTGGGTTTGGGGTTCTCTTGGGGGGTGTCACAAGTGGGGGTGTTTTTGGCCTACCGGTACTTTACCCGGCCTTAGGCGCCAATCCAATGAGCCAATTTTTTCGCTCAAGTTTTTGTTGGAAACTAGACATCATCCGAGTCTTTAGAGGACCTTGATTGACTTCCTAGCATATCTGGAACTAAAATTATGGATCAAAAACCAAAAATAAAGTTGCCAAGGTAAGGAGAAAATGCTAAAGTAAGGAGAAAAGCATCCCGAGTCATAGATGGCTATAACTCGCTGTCAGAATGAGCTAGAGAGCTGTTTAAACCCTCTAAAGACTCGTGAAGACTTGTAGTTTAGACTGCAAAAAAAATTATTTTAGCTTGAGATCTCGGGTTTTTTGTTGATGTTTACATAATGGGAGGGTGTTTATGCATATTTGTTTACATTTGGATGATGACGTCATCCCCTGAGAGTCGAACAATCCATCCGATTTTGTGGTTCGAAGTTTTTTTGATTCTAGGCTACAATACGGGTCTTTAGAGCAGCGGTTCTTAACCTTTTCGGTCTAGTTTCCCACTAAGGCCAATCACCAAGTTCGAATTTCCCTCCTGATATTTTTAGTGACGATGTT
>JGI24021J15306_10006276_pt1 | contig 14277 bp, 9 predicted proteins | sample Ectturendosymbi1_FD_15306 | JGI IMG/M metagenome (IMG submission 15306) | reverse complement strand
CTTTGTTTTCAGCGAGCTGTGTTGCGCAGGCACTGCGATGCTGGCGGAGCTTGAGGGTGAGAACTCCGACCCCCGCACCCGCCTGTATCCCGGCGACCGACTGGTCGAGGTAGATGGCCTCAACATCGAAAATGCGTCGCGCGACGTCATCGTGTCCAGGATTCGAAACGCCGGTGACGAAATAACTTTGGTTGTGCAATCCGTTCAAGACGATACAGAGATTCGGAATGCGAGCAGGTACGCAGTTGAGGCAGATCAGTTGTAATGTTCGATGCGAGAATTATTTAATAAATTAGAAGAGCTTGCTTTCTAAGCTGAGGCTTTCGCGCATTGTGGACAGTGGCGTAACTAACAGGGGGGCAAGGTGGCGAACCGCCCCCCCTGACAAGCCAAATGTAAAAACTGGGCCCCCTTTAGTTGACATTTTGATATTTAGTATTCTTCAGGTTGTTTTTTTGCGTTTTTCGGGGTGTTTTTTTTAAATCTAGTATAGACATCCACGACATCCAGAGATTCACTATCATTTTTTAACTTTTTCTGAGTTTTGGTTAGTGGTCCCCCCTCAGTTAAGCTTTGCCCCCCTGACTCAAACCTCTAGTTACGCCACTGATTGTGGACAAGTTTCTTAGTGGTTGGGGAGTTACACGTTGCAAGTTGACACGACCAACACAGGGTAGGAGCGAGTCTCCCGGGCCAGATTATTTCCTTCCTCGAACGAAGCACCTCTTGTTCGATGAAACCCGTTCTGTATAAGCGGTGAAGATATTTCCTTGCTGCAACTTTCCTTAATGATGGGTCGACTCCATCAGACAATCCCCAACTGCCCGCTGCAACGTCACCGAATCCTTAACTCAATCTGTTGTGAACGTTATTCTGACCCTCCTGCTATTGTGTGCTTGTATGAGACGTTGTTATGTCATAAACAATAATAAACCCTGTCATTGCCCAAACAATGGAATATGTGAACAGAAGATATTACTTTGGAAGTGATCCCAAACCGGTAGACCGTGAAATGTAGATGGTAAAAATGTAACAGTGCGAAAAGCGAATACCTGTGTCAACACGTGTTGAGTATTACTGGACAACGTCTCAAGCTTGAACTGCACGTCGTTACTTTCTCTGTGCGCATTGGAAACAAGCCCTTTGTATGGTTTGAGCGTAACAATTGATTCTTTATCAGATTGCGCAACAAACGACTGTTTGTTGACGTGTTAATGATTGCATTTTTCGCATTATTTACACCGGGCATTCAAATGATTCAGTAAAAGTGGCCTCGAGTTCAAAAGTTTGAGAAACGACTTTAATGTTTCTCTGCCTGCACAGCATTTCTGCTGTCGCCTGCAGACGCTTCGTGACCGTGATGCAAGCAGCAAATGATGCAGACCAGTGGTGTTGGATGTGAGAGCGAGAAATGGTGGACGTGAAAGTTGTGTTCATAACACGCGCTTGTGAAAGTCGCGGAGGCTCTTTAGTTCAATGCAACCGCTCGGATGAAAACATGTCACACAAATATTACTTTTCAAAATCTATAAACTTTGTGGGTTGCACGCTGGCGACTTGAATATCAGAACGCAGTTAAGCCATGCGCGCATTAACAATGGAGAGGTATGTGATGCAACAATGGTCACGCGGGCTGAATCCTGCAACTGTACAACCTCAGCAGCACAAGCGTTTTTTATCTGCCTGCTTTCGCCTGCACGGCTTCAGTGACGGGCTGAACAAAATTTTTGAAAATAAACTTTAGGTATTGAACCGTGACGTCGAAGTGTTGTGATGTTTGCTTTGATAGTGCTGTTGTGATCAGCCTTGCGTAACCTTTCAGTGCATTCGTTCAAGAGCTACTGTATGTGTGGTTTGAGTATCCCAGCATTCGGATGTGTAGGATGTATATTTCGCAATTGCTGAACAGAAACGTCTTTTTTTCCTTCGACTGTTCAAAATATCTTGTGCGATTATTGAAAAAGAGCATCTGACAATTGTTGCAAACACAGCTAATTGCCCGACCGACCTCAGCTGCCTCTCCTGAATGACGCAATGAAATACCATTGTGACGTAAAGAAGCGCTTTGGAGCTTGTTTCTGCTGAAAAATGTTTACAGCTTTGTAATGTGCAGCATTGCATCCTCAGGTTCATGTTGGAGCTTGTAAGTTTCACTTGATTGTGATAATTAAACCGTTTTTTGCGACAGGCGCAGGTATTTGAATAGTACTGTTTGACACTTCTCCAATCACCAGATATGACAGCATCACACAACCCTTGTTCCATTCCGCGCCTGTGAATGCATACACGTTCTGAGCTTGGGCCTCTTGATCCAACTATATATTTGCTTTTTCGCTTATCCAGTTGCGAGATAAATGCGTCAGGACAACGTATGTTTGAGATGAGGTGGGAAGTCCAAACGCTATTTGATAAAGAGACTTCTCGGCTGTGAAGAAGTAGAATCAAACATGCGGTTGAAGCAAATCCTGCAATAACTCGATTAAGCGAACTCGCATCACTTGCCGCATGCGTAATTTGTTTGTGGGCGCTCACATGGCGTAGAAAGACAACAAATGTCGTTGCCGCCATGATATTTGCGCGAACGCGCGTGTTGTGGAAGAATTGCAGTAGATGGCGATCAACACAAACGCAGCAGCGACATCTGCTGCACAACATAGAGAGGAAGCTTCGCTTGTTAACTGTCAAGGCAGGTTTTTTCAAAGTTTGACCTTTGCTGAGCGCTAAGAAATTTTGAGAGATCGCAGCTATTTCATCTGAATACCGAGATGGTCGATTGGTCGTACAGCATTAACGCAAGGTTTTAGTGGTAGTCGCAAAGGGAGGGTTTAGTGCAGGGCTCCTCAAACGTGGCCCTCGGCCTCCCTTGGGGGCCACGGATCGGTTCTGCAGAGGCCACGAGCAGAGGCCTTTACTAAATAACGCTGCCGTGATATTGCAAAACCTTATTGATGGGCAGGGAGCCACAAGTGTTGAGAGTCTTTGGAAGGGGCCACAAACCATGAAAACGTTGAGAACTGGTGTATTTCGAGAGACCGTTTCGGTCTCGAAAACGCCTTGAAAACCAAAGTTGAAGAATGCACAGATACAAGCGCAGTGGTCAAGCAAATCACCACATACAAGTTTTGTTTGAACCAAATTGTTCAATGTCAGCATGCTACTTTCACAGCTTCCTGTATATTTTGAGAAAGGAATTAACTCTTCAGGTTTTAACCCTTTGCAGTTATAAGAGTTGTTTGCTCTTCGCTGTGCCGCAACGCCCTTCGTCTAATGAACGCTCTACCGCAACCAAATGCTGACAAGACCCGGAAAACACGTGCGATACGTCATTTGGTGATCGCCTCACCTGCCTGCTGTGTGCTCGTAAGATATAGGCAGCTGAACGTGCAGTGGCGTCTGCGATGATGGTTTCCTCCGGACATCGTGAATGGCTAGCTGCTCCCAATGTCCGTTTCACAAAGTCTTAACACATGCTCGATATTTTGTAGCTGTCAAAAATGTGATGCAGAGAAAATATTGAAATCCTTTGTTTTATGTACAGGCAAGGCCTTCATACCTTTAGGTCTTTCATACCTGGCCATTAGTATCTCATCACTACAAAGTTTTGTCCGCGATGAAGTTTGTTGAACGAGGTGTCTTCAAGTTGCGTAGAAGATTATTTACCGTTGCAAGACAGGTTTGCTGACCAAAACTACAGCGTGCTAATGAAGTCTTCGTGCAAATTATTTTGAAATGTATGGAATAGAACACTGATCTTACAGCACAGCACGTTGTATTGGATTCAATCCAAGATTTCCTGAAGAAGCAGAAATCTAAGAGAAAGAATGGAAAGCTTGAATTTACATTTCATTTTATTTCCAACCTCACGCACATATCGTTTCACGAATACGTGCCACAAAGTTCACTGAACCGTGAACCCGTCATAACCGGCTTTCCTGCACCAATCAAAGTTGAAGCACAAATCAAAGTGCAAAGAACTTGGTATCATCCTTGCTGCTTGTGGCAAGCACGCGCCCATTCCTGTGGTCGAGAACGTAATGAGAAACCTCCACAGGAAGTTGGGTAATTATTATTAAAACATTTCTAGGTGTGGCGATCAGCGGTCATTTTGTGACAGACAAGCAGATGAAAGCACGCGTATCGAGTATTTCAATATTCTTTACATATTACGTATCTTACAAAGCTGTTGTCAGTCATGTTGTAACAACCTGGCTTAGAGCCATTGCTCGCCACTCTGTTGCCTTGTTTGCTCTGTGGTGGAATCGATGACATCAGCAAAGCAAACTACATTGTTCCGTGAGTGTTGTTTCAAATTCAATCAAACTGGCTCAGTTCCCTTCCTCTCACAGCCCACACTAACTCGCAGGATGAAGTGTTTTGACCAAGGTGCCCACAAACAAAAGCATGGTTAGCAGGTTTTGCGTGCAATTAAGATTCATCAAATATCCGGAAGGTATACCTCGTGTATCACCTGCATTGTTTGCTGCTGTAAGCGACTTTCGTCTGCGTAAGTCCCTGTAGCCATCCCCTGTGTTGTTTACATTCTACATTATACTGTCTTCCATCAACATTGTATTGCGATTCGATTGCGAACAATTCTGGTTCTCGACGTTTATGTTCCCAGTGTGCTGGTCATGACATGGTTTTCAAAATATCATCAACATGAAAGTTGGTGAAAATAAACCATCAGCAAGTTTCAAGTGCAAGTTCGTCAAAACTGGTCAACATGGAAGAGAGAGGGATAGATCCACGTCACTGCAACGCTGCAAGATGTCTCAATTCCTGCGTTGACAATTCGTTATTAACCTTCGCAGTACAGTTTTGTCGTTTTCCAAAATATAGCCAAGTGCTTGTAAGCAGTTTTTGAAGAGATGTTTTTTGTTGGGCATATAAGCCGGAGTCAGCTGTTCTAATTCTGATACCAATTTGATAACAACGGAACCAGGGCAAAAAAACTTATTTTCGCGCTTGCTATCGTAGCACCTCCACCTCGCATGGCCTAATAAGATATTTTTCAAGGTATCAAGTTGTAGGTTTGCAAAATCATGAATTTATGTCGATTTACAAAAAACAGCTGATGATTAAGAGACAAAACGATATATATTTATGCTACACACAAGAGACAAATATATGTTGGTTTTACAAACATTAAAACTGAAAGCAAGAGATTTCAAGGAATTTTTCACAAAAGTTTTTTTTTATGAGTCTGAATCAGTCTTGTAAGAATTTGTCTCATGACAAGATATGTAAGAATTCACTTCCCGAGCGAAACATACCACTCCCTGCAATTTGGGCTTTTATTAGGCTATGATTATGATGGATGTGTCAATGTTACCACACGTTTAGTAATGGCAGTTGCAGCAGTAAAAGCGTTGCCTGATATCGGTAAAGTGTTTCAAAGTGCAGTGTTGTGCTGAGCTGGTTACCTTTACTCTTGCAGTGCTAAAGCGCCTCAGAGTTTCGATGAACCGGATAGACTTCCAAACGGAAGATCGGATCTCAATGACCATGTACGTCAAATCGTTTTATTGCATTTGGACTTAGTGTTGCAGTGAAACTGATGTTGGTAAGTCCACGCGGGTGTGACGCAATCATTTCCTTGCGTCTGAATATAGCGAGACTATGATGGATAGCGGTCCTGTGTCTGGTGAAGTTTCAGTTTCACAGTTAAAACTTGTAACTGCCAGATCGCTTGTCTGCGCACCTGTAATCCAACTGACGATTGAGATAACTGCGACACGTGGACTTCACGCGCATTTCACTTGTTTCACTGGCAACCTTATCACTTGAAACTTGCTCACACAACATTCCCGCGCAAGTTACTCTCATACCAAAGTACACTTGCAGTATCTAACTCTGAAGAGAGTTCACGGCAGTCATTTTAATGTCCTGTTAATCGGTCGGTAGGGTTTCTTTCATTACATTCTTTCTAGCTTTGCAAACCATAATTAGCAGTCCTCAAACATAATGTTCTCTCCGAAAATACTCTGTGTGGTTATTTTAATCCAGCTATGTCCAACCCAAATGGCGTACTGAGCCAAAAATTATGTCACTATCTCAACCAGGGCCGCTTAATGAATGACTTACTTTGATCTTAGCAAACTAAATTAAGTTTAAGTTAATATACTGAGAGTGTTAGAATCCTAACTGCAATGGTAACGACTGTTTGGCACCTTAACTGCTCTTTAAGTGTGATTTCATAGGAAAGTTTAATGCCAATAAAAAACAAAGGGAGAAATCAGAAAACTAGTAAATAGTTTTGCACCAAGTTGTCAGTGAACATATTGAAACCTCCCCGCACACAGTACAGAAGTGATAAAGTGGCACTGAGGACCACCTTCATCAAACTGTCAAATTTAAGATTATCAAAAAGAACAGGTTTTCGGATGTGGGATACTTATACTACAGCGAAAACCAGAACTGGGCCGCACATTAAGACATAGCTGTTTTAATCCAATTAATTTAAGACAACTTCCATCTCATGTTGTCCTCCACACCTCGTCAAATACCTTGGCGGTTGCGCCCACTCTTATTGGATTGCATCATTGCAAACCTCGTGGGTATTTGTTTGAGAAGCATGAGGTTCGACAAGTTCCATGAATATATTTTGCTTCACTGTTTTGCGCATCCACCATGCGTGGTATTCAATATTTCGTCATGTGCAACGAACAACTGTCATCAGCTGAGTTGAGGCAAAGGGCAGTGGAATGGGAGTGATCAATATTTGAACAGTAAGTCGATGAGTTGGGAGTTCGAGCTCAGTCGGGACAATGTTTCCCAGCCTTTCCCTACTTCGGAACATTCAGTGCCATGATTTTTGTTACGAACCATCCAAACTCCAAATCGCTTGTCAATCTGCGAACTGAAGTTAGCCTAGCATTCTTAGATCACCTTAGACCAATGGTGGGCAAACTTTTTTCAGTTTTTTTCATTGTTCTTTCAGTACCTAGTGAAGGGCCAGCTTCTACAAATTATTTTTTTAAATATAAAATATAACATCTTTTAATATTTTTCATGTATTTATGTTCTCTTCTTAGTATTCAAACTTAGTTTATTTTATCAAGAGCATGGTGTTTTATTACATGTTTCTTGTTTCATATTACCATATTTTTGCCGGGCTGGTGCGGGAACCTGTAGAGCAATGAGTGCGGGGCGGGAGCAGGATAAGAAATTCTTAGTGCGGGTAACTGAATGTTGATTCAATGCATGCGACAATGGCGTGAGCAAGACATTCAGTTTTACATAGAGCTTGTGGTACGAGGGTGTAGCAACATTCTCCAGTGTTGGCGAGACCACAGATTGGAGTTTCCCGGTCTCAGCGACCTTGCAGGAAATACGTTCTGCATGATGGCAAGTAGCGTTGCTAGCGAAGGAGTGTTCCGTATGGATGGGCATGCCGTGAAGAGCAGAAGAACAAATTGAAAGTGTTCGTCAGTGAATGACATACTTTTTCCAGTAGTGCTGTCAAAGCCAAGAAAGTTGCGCACACGGTTGACTAAGAGGTTTCACAGTTTTACTTTGCAATGTTTTTAAGACCTGTTTGTTTTGAAATGAACCACTAAATAAATTGAAACACGTTGCAAGAGATCTTTGTGGTTTTCAGGTACAAAGTGACAGGTGCAGGTTTGGGACGGAAACAGTGTAGGGTGGGTGCAGTCAAGATTTCACAAATTCCTGCGGGTGCGAGGCACGTTTAAATTGTGTGCGTTCCGGGCGGAAGCGGACAAAAATTTTTTTAACCCGCGCAGGACTGTAATATATAAGTGCACATCGTGTATATGAGGGCCGCAAAAATGTTGAGCGGGCTGTAGTTTGCCCTCTCCTGCCTGAACCGATACCAAATTGACCAATATAAGAAGAGGCTATGGCTCACAGCCCCCTGTTCCATCTTTAGAGACTGACAGATTTTATCCAACCCCAGGTTGGGAGCCACTGAGCTAGAGTAAAGTTTTGCCCAAGAAACTGTTTAGCTTTGCCACAGGATTTAACTTTTAACCGCTTCCCCGACTGCCGCTCTGGCTGTGCATCTCAGGCTCAAGGTATGAAGCTGACGTGTCGCTTCCTAAGGAATGATGGCGCCTATCTGTTTGATTATAAATGTTACTCTCTCAGTTTTTTCTTCGTATTTTGAGCATTTCACAAGAAACTTCACTTCGGTGGAAGGTCTACTCCCTGAGTAAACTACTTACATCTAACCCAGAGTAAACTGTTGGCATCTAACCCTGAGTAAACCACTTACATCTAATCCCCAGAGGAAACTACTTACATCTAACTCTGAGTAAACTACTTAAACATCCCAACCAGAGTGACATATAACCCAGAGTAAACTTGACATCTAACCCTAAGTAAACTACCGGCCTGTCTCCTTTGACGATGAATTGCGCTCTGTTCGTTTCAATGTGAAAGCTGCTCCTACTACTTTTGGTAACAGCGCTTGCCACTATTCCTTCCTAATCTGCTCATCTATCTTCACTTTTCCTAATGCTACGCTGACATCTATTATGTACACTATTTACATCTAACCCAGAGTAACGAGAAGGTTTTCAAGGTTGGTCGAAAGTTGCGTTGTTTAGAGAGACAGACAAGAATACTGGGTAGAAGTAGGCCAGTTGTTGAAATTTGATGTTTCTCAACTTCAAACAACGGTCATTAAAATAGTGTTCCAGTTTCGCAGATCAATCGCGGTCAAACCTTCACATGAAAAATTTTCTGCTACGGCGTATTTCTTATGTGGGCCCATTAGCGCGCTTTTCAACTTGTTGACGTTGACTCCGTAAGATTCACGGGGTTTTAATTTCGGAACCTTACTATCCACGATAAAGGTATCATGGAAACATAATTGAATCTAAGAAATTAACAAAATGTTTTATTACTTCTTTGTATCCAAGACGTTCTTTCACAGCTGAGGAGTTAGCATTCCATATTTTCAAAATAGCGATATCGGTCAAGAATGCCACACGCTCCAGAGTTTTTCTTTGTCGTCATTGTAGCTGACGTCACGGTCACCCAAGCTTTCGGTTTGGTTTCCTGCGCCATTTCCACCAAGCGTTCTACAATGTTGAAACAAAACGAAAGCGATGGAGCTTTGCGATGCTTTAAACCATAAATCTGTCGAAGTCTTGCTGTTTGTTTTTCTTGTGCTCAACAAACCACGGATTACTGGCCATAGATTAATGTAAATACAGTTGTCATGGCACGACCTGGGGACTACTTCCGCCAAAACGAGTTAGCATTTGCAAAGGAGCGCACTAGACATCTATGAAAGCTTTCATTAGAGCTGCTTTGCAAGTAACCTTGCAGTGCATCTCTGTCTGCCATCCAGTTCACCGCATGTTGCTGCAACAGATTGACTACCAGAGGTTAAAGATTTTCAGTGCAGAGATTGCTTCTTGGCAGCCACCTGCTAGAACTTGTGCAGAGGGGTTATCATCACGACAGGCCACACATGAGCTTCTGTCGCATTTCGCGGAGTGCGTTGCTCGAGTGAGTTGCGTGAGGAGATGAAGCTGATCAGGCTCGAGGTAAGAACGAGGCAGTGACTTGCGTTAGTTTTCGAAAGTTCAAGAGTTTCGGTGCATTACAGGGGATTCCCCGGAAACTTGATCAAATAACTTTAAAGTATAATTATATTTTTGATATAGATACAAGTATATTTTTGATGCAAAAAGCTTCCAGGCACTGAATTGCGAATGTTTGAAGGTACACTGTTGTTTGTTTTGCAAACCACAAATTTCTTCACGACGTGTGGAGTTCTTCTCTTTGTTTTGTATTATGATGTAACAGTCTTGTTATTTGATTAGAGCATCCATGTGGTCGCGATAGAAATCGTGTTGCGTCTTGGTCCGATAGATGTCAAGTTATTCGTCGGCCACGCATTGCATGATGGGAGTGAAACCATTGCAAAGCGTTACGTTGGTGGCGCAACCCTGCTAGGAGCCTTGCGCGCGGACTGGTTTCTGAATTAAGCGTTTCTTCTTTTTGACAATAGTTTTGGTTTTTACAGTGCAAATACAAGGTGTCAACGAAACTTAATTTTGAACGACATAAAAATTTAAAGTTTTCCACGTATGGTTTGTTCCATGATGAATGTATTCTTATTCGAAAACTGAGGTAAAGCGACCTTATCTTTCCCACGCAAGTCAATCTACAAACGGGACCGTTTCCACCTCTTTCCTCTGCACTGTTGTTGCATGTACAGCAAGAAACTTCAAGTTCAGCTTACATTCCAACGGTTAGGGAAGACCCTCTTCTCAGCAACACCAACCTTGTCAGCAGTTTCCAGTTTTGACAGTGTTTATTAAAACTGGTGACCTACTAGCAGAATAACCTCAAAGTAAGACTCGCGCTCAGTGAAATGGCGTGCCAAGTCTAGTGATCGAAATTCTACCGAAGTGCTATGGTTTAAAATCATTTGCGAACATGCTCGTTTCTTCGTACATTTCATAGTGTTTGTTTACGCACCGTCTGGAACTCAGTTCGCTTGCATTGATAGGAAACAACTCACTGCGTAGAACACTTGCTTCGATTTCCGATGTTGCATTGTACACTTTTCATTCGACGCCACTTTATCAACCACTACGTGTGACGCACTGAAGCAAGACTTCTGGCAGTTGCAGAACAAAGCCTCTGCACCTGCCCTTTCCACCAGTCGCACTCTGTTACTTTCAATATGAAAGCTGCTGCTACTATTTCTGTTAACAGCGCTTGCCACTATTCCTTCCTAATCTGCTCATCTATCTTCACGTGTCTTTTAAAATGCTGCGCTGGCGTCTATTGTGAGAAAATGTATCAAGGTGTAGTCCTCGGCACCCTGTAGGTCGGTTTGAGTGTGTGCCCCCTGACGCTGTTGAGATCGACCTGTTTATGTCATTAACACTTTGAAGTTGAACTGACATGTTGATACTCACGACAGCGACATTATCACCGCCCTCTACCACCAGCTGACGTAACGTCACGTGTGAACCAGCGGAGTTCTTCAAATGGTCTGATCGCTGTTATTGGTCATGTTGGTGGCAGTGCTGATATCGATTGCTGGCGACATATATGTGTAGGGTTGCCAACTTTTTCAACTTGCAATAAAGGACAGAAAAAATCAATACGTTCTAGTGGGTGAAAAAGACTGGATGAATAAAGAAAGGATTTTCATTTCACAAACGGGAAGCTTAGGAGTTCTTGTTGACAAATATTAGGAACTTCATGCTGTGGGTAGTTAAACCTATTTTAAGTTTTACTGCACACACGACGATCCCAAACTTCATTACTGGAAACAGACGGTGCGTTAATTTGTCACAGAGATGTTTTGTATCAGGCCATCAGCGAATGACGGAGAAACGAGTGTGCGGTGTAACTATACAACAAGGTTTGGATGAGAATGAGCTTGATAAGGTCAAGAACTCAAGAAAAATTTTGAAGATAATGTACTTCACAACGAAAAACGTAAAATGCTGGAAAATAGTGGCTATGTCCAATGAATCTTAGACTCCCTTTGAGGAACAGTGGGGTGTCCTGTCTCTGGACATCACTAGTTTGCTGCAAAACAAGTTTGCTAATGGAACGTGAAGGATAACGCAAACGGTATTTGTTGACCGTAGCTGTTGTTAACACACGTAGATAGATTCTTTGTGGTGCAAGGAAATGGTAGTACTGCACGAACTCTTTTTTGGTCATTTTTCAACCATGCAAGGTGCAAAACAAAGATGCTCTCTCTGTACACAGGTGTTCACCGCTGTCGTTTGGTTTTCTGCCGTTTTCTGTGATGTTATTTTTGCATCGAAACTGCCAGTGATCTGTCAGGCAACTGCACTACATTATTTCGACTTGCTGGTCTCCTTAAAACATCGCAGAATTTATCTTAAATTTTGGTCCAATTTGTCGCTTCCTTTCAGTGAAAGNAACTGATGTTCATCTTAGCATTTGGCGACACCGAACCTACCGGTAGTGGACCGATGTATCACAGATGCATTCATGACNCCATCCCAGCGATCGGGTCACGTGCACTGCACTGCTTCACCCCTGCATTTGTGGCGCCTGTTCGCGCAGACACCCCACCCACTGCATATAAAGTGAAGGATGTGCGGATTTGTTGTGACTTTTCAACCTCCCGACCGCCGACTATGAACATCAGCGCGTACGCTGCTTATCTGTCTACGACACACTTCTGTCAAGACAAAGAGGCAGCCTGTTAAAAGACAGGCGCATATTCTTGCCAGTTGTCACAGTCGAGAAGTGTCCTGCAAAGACAATTAACATGCAGGCGCACAGAGCGAGTAGTTCTTTGGTCAGTTGCTTGTGGCACTGAAGAGCTCGCGAAGCAGCGAGGAAGCTTGTTATTTATAATCATTGATGGTCGCTATGTCCTTGAGTTTATGGAATTAGTTGGCATCTAAGAAGAAACCTGTACACTGCTTTAGCCGGCCAAGCAACCAACAGGCGATATGTTTGGAAGCCGTTTTTCGTTTTGGGAGAAGAGAGTGAGTGCAAGACTTGGATCGTTGTGCCTTAAAATGCTTCCTTAATGTATTACATCATGCAAGAAGCAAAACTGTTGCAGTTGTTCGAAAATCGATCGTCGTGTTGCTCATGGCCAGCAACTGTGACCCATTTGTGTGAAAGTTACGCAGCAAGTGAGGCCCGGTCGTCACTTGTGCCAGAAACGCATGATTTGCGTGAAAGTGAAGAGTGCGCGGAAACTTTTACGCTCGGTTGATTCACCGTTATTCAAAACAGCGCTAAATGTCTTCAATGAACAACCGAACTTGTGAAGTTTTATTTCGAGGAGAAACATTTTGGTGTTTTTGGCAGGTAGGCAGAGTAAAAGTCACGGAAGCAAGATATCTAGGAATGTTTTTTTATTTTGGTCATAAGACTTTTTTTAAATGACCGAAAAAAATTAAGTCAATTTGGTCATAATCTCCAAAAAGGTAGGCTGGTGAATACTGTTACGGCGAATTTTAATACTATTAGGGGACAAATGACCGAAATGGCTCAGCAAAAAAACTAAGATCTAGGATCAAAGCACTTCAAAGTCCCGCTTACGATTAAATGTCCTGTGTTTCGCATTACCATTCCAGGTCAGGGTGACCAGATACGTGATGGTGCATGTGGGAAGGTAGGAAGCCTTCTTTTCTGAAAGATTTTTTGCTCCACCTTTTTTCAAATGGGATGAATTAATTCAACAACGTAATCAGCGGCCATGTTCTTACTGTGGCAAGTTTTGAAAACATCGACCGAGTAGACATCGAAGTTCAGAAGTTCCTACTGTCTTTTCCACTTCCTTGAATTTTGAAGTTCGACTGCGAGCCGCTGACAGTTCTGCGTGTGTTTCGTCCATTTATCTTTTATCACAAGTCACACTTGGTCGATCAGTTGTGACCCGATGAGTCTAACACGCGTTGTAATAGTTCACCGAATCTACATTGTGGTTTAGGAGAAGGGAACACATCCAAACGTTTCGTCAACAGCCTTGCGGCCAGTGAAACTACGAAACGGCCCTGGCATACTTTTTGGACAGTGAATATTTTTTCTGTACGTTCCAGATTTCCTTGTTACCGTATTGCTTTGGTCATTGAAGTTTTTTTTTCAGGTTAAAGATGATGCGACGCCGAAACTTCCAGCTTCACGGAAAGTAAGAATTATCTTTTTCTATTCTTGAGTTTAGCGAGATAAAAATTTGCAGCAGTGTGAACTTACCGCAGTGAAAAGCAAACTGTCGTCACAGGGGTCCCCAAACTTCTTTGCACTAGGAAGCTACTATACAACAATTCTAGGACCGGACCTCTTGCACAATGTGATTTTTTCTGGATATGTTGCACTCTACAAATCAACAAATTTTTCGTAAACATTTTTTTTCATTATTGACAAATTGTCTGCGCCCGGATGTAATGGCTTCGCGGGCCGTAGTTTGGAGACCCCTGCCTTAATAGGTAAATTCTATGCATTCAATGTCTAGGGAGGTCCGCCTGGTGTGTTTGGATGGCATGCAAGTAAAACCTCTACAAAATTTGCTTCCTTGCGCTTTATCAGTGTACTTCGTTAGCAGCACACAACTTTCTTCTTTTTTTCCCTACCTTTCCCCTTCAGCTACCTACAAAGCATACAAGTGCCTTTGACACTTCATCCAGTTCTCCTGAGCATAACCCTTCCATGGAAAACCCTATACTGCTGTTGAACAACGGACAAAATACTTTTCGAAAAAACGGCGTCGGCGCTCTCGCAAACAAGTGCGAAGAAAACGGAAAAAGTGAAGAGAATGATGTTTTGTGCGACCCCCCCGTCCCAACC
>JGI24021J15306_10006275_pt1 | contig 14278 bp, 8 predicted proteins | sample Ectturendosymbi1_FD_15306 | JGI IMG/M metagenome (IMG submission 15306) | reverse complement strand
CTGAGGATGCGTAATTTTACGTGAAATCGATTTCCTATTAAAAATTTGCTGATCGATTCCTTGCTTACACCCGTCGTGGAAAGTACATACTTGCGTAACAGATGTTTGGCACAGTTCGCGTTTTGACCGGTTAAGCTGGGTTTAGACTAGGGAGATTTCACGCGGAGAGCCGCATGGCAGTCTTGTTTATTTAACGTCGCCGTGTGCTCTGCTGCGGTGCATTGCGAAGTCATGCAAATCGAGGCGGGTCCGATCGCGCGAAGAGCGAAAATTACGCGCGGAAATGAGCTGCCGGACGAAAGCTTCTAGACTAGTGACTAGCCCCTTGCAAGTACCAGATATTTAGAGTGCTTTACTTCAAAATAATCGTGGACTATGTGTGTTGTTCATTGAGGGTTTGGATTAATTTGGATCAGTATTAAAACTTTTGGTGCTTTATTTTTTTTTAAATCGGAACATTTGTTGTTTGATATGATCATAGTGAAAGTTAGTTTTGTCAATTATTTGAGGATGTTTCATGACTTCACTTCTCTTCATGCATATTATGTAATGGGTACCTGCAAATTATACCCAATCCTTAACATTTTCTTCCACATATCACTTACTTTGCCTCAAATCTAAGACATGAAAGTTTAAATTTTACCTAACCTAAATATTCTTTCATTATGAAACTATCAGCAGCATTAAAAACTTATCATTACAAAATACGAAGCTAATCAGGGAATTAACCAAGTGAGCCTAGGGTAAGTTAAACATTCAAATGTCGTTGAACCAACCAGCCTCCTAAACCAGTTGTTCGCTAATTGTGACACGCGTATCCAGGTTTAACAGGTTGTCCTGAAAAAAATGTTAACTACACATCGCTAACTCTTCTGTAGCAGCCTATTAAAATGGATTCTGGTGTAGGCCTATGCATCCATCCTGCATGTAAAGACTTAGTTGTTAGTAAATAGGAAAATAGCCCACTATTTACTTATTAACCTGCAGCAAAACATATGTAGTTTCAATGAAACACAACCTTTAAAATGTCAGTTGTTAAGTCAGCAGCACTGCCCACAATCATTGCCTCGCCTTGCTGAAACCCTGCAACAGCTCAAGCAGTTGAATTCCCGCGGGATGACATTGGCCGTGCACCAGCAATCGTCATTCATGAGTAACGCGGTTGTCTTGCGTGCAGGGTAAACGGGCAAACGGAATACCTGCCGCAGCCGCTTCGTTTCCGCGCGTAACTAAATTTACGTGTAAACCCAGCTTTACCNTTGTGTAAAATCGGAGAGGGAAAACTGAGTAACTCAAGTTAGTTTTTTTCACTAATTAATATTATCGGTGCGTTCTTTAAATTATTTCATGATGTAGTGGAGACCATAAGCTCCGATACCGAGTCTTGCTTCAGACTTCGAGATCGTGAAAAAGGCATTGTCCAAAAAAGCCGATACCGAGATCAGGTCATCCGATACTCGAGACCTGAAAATTTGTCGATTTCGGCAAGATTTTTCTTTAACATTAAAGAAACAGGTCATTTACACCTCAACTCCAATTTCGTCCGATTCCTGTAGTTTTGCCAACTTCTTTATTTTTCCTAGTATCAGACTAACAGCAGACTGGTTGAATTGCTGGAACTTTGAAAAACCATACAGAATGCATTGGCAATCTTGAGACACAGGGATCGACACCGAGACCTGCAGGGACGCCGGTACAGCGGTAGGGCAGGGGAGGCTGGAAAAGAGTTGACGCCTTGAGGGCAATGGAAACTTACAAAAAACAATAAAATCGTTACCAAATATGCTTATGTCTGTTCAGCAATAATGTTGAAAAAAAATTCTGAATTTTCTGGGTGCGTGCATAGCTGCAATAAATTTGTTTCAGGTCGATCTTGATTAACCATGAAAGTGCCTAGGTCAGAGTTACGAAAAGGCACCTTCGCCCATTGTCCCCTGTTTGAAAGGGCATGGAGGGCAATGCCCCTGTTCTCCGGCGTCCCTGGAGATCTGCATCTCCGAGATCAAGACGAGGTCTTATGACCTTCAAGGCCGTGACTCACAATAATATTCTAACATGGCTTTTACCGGTCGAGTGTCAATGTTCCATCGCTGCTTCATAGTAAAAAGATTCATTTACCTCAAGCCTGATTTATTTAATGAGTTCTGCTTCCTAGCTTCTACCTTATTGCAGATCAACAACAAAACTCACTTCGAACGAAGTATAGCGAGAGACACGTTGCGATTCAAACTACCTCTCGCAAGAGTGAGTATTTGTGCACATTCCGTTTTTTCGTTGGAAAGTCTTGTTTTTGGTAGTTTTCCACTTACTCGCTTCAATTACGAAATCCAACATAGTTTAAATCCTGCGTAGGAATACTCAGATCGTAGAAAATGTGGAAGTATTTTTGGTTGTTTTGAAATGCATACTGCACACGTTATGCGTGCAAACCTGGAAAGCCAAAGGGTATTTCGGTTTTAATTATTTTTAATAATTGACTTTGGATCGCCGCATGCGACCGCAACTCCCTGATTCAGGTCACACTTACAACGTTTACATACCTAAAAGTCACTCACGCGTGACAGACTCTTCGGTAAACATCTGCTGTGCGGGTTATCGAGCAAAGTGTTGAATGGAGTTGGAAAGCATATATACTGATGTACAGATTTCACGATCGTGGTTATTGCGCTATTTGCTGTGCATCCATGCCGTGAAATCCATCCATAGCAGACATGCACAGACCTTTACAGCATGCGTTGTTGTCACATGTGCATAGTTACAGGCATAGAAAATTTCCACAAAGGTATCCTAAGCGCAATGCTGAAAAACATTTTGGAGAGTAGCAATTAATATTGCATGCATGTGCAAGAGCGTAGGTGGAATTTTTGGAGACACATTAGTCAAAATATGTTTACACTGATATTGAAACATATAGGCCAGCCTAATGTCACATGACAATTACAAAACATTCAGTATTTGTTATATTAACACATCATATGACATTTTTTCAAGGAAAAACTTAAACTAGTGAGTGAAATAATAATATGCCTTATAATACTATATAATACTATCTCCACTGATGCCAGAAAATTTCCCTATTTTTGCAAGCCTGATTTATGAAGATTTTTGCAACAGGCAAGGGGTTAACTCTTACCTACAAACAACCAGTCCTAACCTTGCCACAGGGGTGTAACGAGGTTTGAAGGCGCCCGGGGCAAGAAGCAAGTTTGGCGCTACCATTTTCGAACCTGAGACCTGTCGGAAGCAAATGTACTGTATTGAAGAAAGTATTTGTGACATTGTAGACTCTTCTGCGCCATCCGCAGTCATTCGGCACCGCCATAGTGATTCGGCGCCCTGGGAATTTTGCCCCTCTTTACGCCCCTGCATTGCTAGCCTACTCCCAGCTGATCAGTATTTAAAACATATATTTGTATTTAAACAGAGCCTCTTACCATATGTTGTGGAATAAGCATCTTCTCTGTAATGTTTGATCTGTAGATATCAGGGATATCTGAAATTAGTAGGTAGCCTATATTTCCAAAAAATATTTTATTCAGTTGTACCGTCTACCTCTGTCACCACTGATAGCAGAAAATTATTGTACTCAATTTTCTTTGATGACATGGAAAATGCTGAAGCAAACAGTTTTTCGCAGGGATGATTTCTGAACATTTGGTTAAGATTCTTGCCTTCAAAACAAGAAATCCTGACATTGCCAACCCAACGCCTTAACTGCTTTCTACTGTAAAACTGCCCATCCTCACCGACGTGCCATGTCGACTGCATGCCAGTTACGTTAGTATTACACTTCTAAAGCTGACCTCAACGCACTAACAGTCAGTATTACGGTACACTCATGCCTTATCTGGTGAGTGGTACTTACTGCTAGCAGTGCTAGGTACTAGCCTAGCACGGCTCAAACGAGACCATGCGCATTTCATAACGAGACGTCTTCCTGTCGAGTTGACCAACGCATTGAGCCGTTCAGGAAGCTGACTCACCCCCATATCTCGCTCAGAACCGGACCACTCGTTATCCACATATGGTAACGAGACAACGAAAATCGGACCGTGTAAACGTAGCAAATGATACGAGTGTTTTCAGATCCGGCTCAATTCGACGAATCGCTTGAGCTGTGACGTCGTAAGTTCCAGCAAAACATCAGAACGGGAGAGCAATGGGATGACGTCAAACAAATCCGACAGCTATAAACTTGGTAAATTCTGCGATTTTCTCGAGTGTTTTTGTGTTAAAAATTTAATTTTTCATTATAATATTTTGTTAGTAGCAGCGTCATGTCGTAAATCGGAAGAAAAGTAAACATTCACAATGCTGGAATACAAGAAAGTTTTCTCGTGATAAGCGAAATAACTCCCCAAAAAACGTTGTGTCACTTGAAATTTTGCCTGCTTCAGTGACAGTGTAACAAAATATAAAACAACTAGTGTGGTTTGGCGCTCCCGTTAACAGTGCGACCCACCTTTATCGGGTCGACAAATAACTGGCTCATTTAAATATACGTAAAGGGAAAAGCTCGTGAGCAGGCCCAATGTAAACTACAGGAAAACAGGTTAGCGCAGATGCGTGAGAGGTGAGATGCGTGAGTACTAGTTGCAGAAGAAACATGCAATCGAAACGTGAAACAATTGTTAAGGATTGGATTGTCACGTATGTGCAAAAAAAGGATGCAACCTGCTGAATGGTGTTAGTTCCGTGCAACTAGCTATGAAAAAGTCATCATCTGGGAATATATGCATGAACGGGTAAACCACTGCAGTTTAAATGATGAGCTTTGCGCTGCATATATAAAAAAAACTCAGTTTTGTTATAAAAAACAATTTTTGCTGTTTTTTAATTTCAACGAAACAACATTCTTGGAAATGCTTTCAACAACCAAAGCTTTTGAGTTGGGGTAATCGACCATGTGATTTGCTGTAGTGGCGTGTTTAGGCAGCTCACTATTCGTGTGTTATTTTCTGTAGCCTGCTACTGCCGTATTGTCTTTATATAAATGAAGGAACAGTTTTGGTGTTACTAATATGCTGTTAGAGCGGTTCTGCCAGAGTTTGTGTGGGTTAAATGAGTTCTGTATCTTTGCGGTCAATCTCGACTTTCCTGGATAGTTTTTGATTCACTTATGATTCAATACAAAGAAATACGGACATCCAGCAAATATCTCATGGTGTGTAGAATTGATCAGCGAGGCCGTTTCAAGGTATGTTTGATCAATGTTAGGCAGGACATGGTTAGTTAACTGAACTTATCACATTTACAGTCTCGGCGAAAAAATAAAAGCGGACTCGCCGTTGGCGTTAGCACATTAAAAGCATCATCAAAAAAAACTTAGCAACAATTTTTTGCATTTGAGCAAATTCGAATACATCAGTTTTGGCAGATGTTCATCGCAAAAGTCGGTTGCACAGTGGAGAAAAACAACTCGCATTTTTGAAGAAATACTGACAAGGCTTGCTGAACAAGACAAACCTGGTCCCAGGTTATTTTCGGATCTCCCGACATTTCGGTTCGAATGAAAACTAATTTAGTGCTTGTGGCAAAAAATTCAGTGAAGTCAACTTTCACTTGAATGAAGCGTCGCTTAAAAAAATAATTTGTGCCATGCGACGTATCCTCCGACCTTACGTGAAACAACTGCTACTCCCTAAGTTTCTTGATTTAATTCCACGTCCTATTAACGTAATTTATCAGCTATACGCCATCAATGAAAACCTTTCCATTTGATCAATTTTTTTGGAAAAATCTAGACTTTATCTGACGGATTGTTCCTAATATTGTTGCGTAAGCTGTGATCTTGTCCTAAAATAACATTTCATTCCGAATAAAGCCATCACGCTTTGCACGGTACGCGCAACGCACCCGCGTTGTTGGTGTGGCAACAAATCATCTTGCCTTCACCTCCAGAATCAGTTCCATCCTCACTGAAGGTTGCATTTTACGTATATATTGTTTTTACGCTTATATTTTTCGAAAGTAATGTTTTACTTTTTTACATTTATATTGCATTTTACATTTATATTGTTCGACAGTAATGTTTTAATGTAGTAGACGTGGTCGTTGCTCTCCGAACAGTGTACGTGCCTCGGCGCTCTGTTTGTCGCGTCATAAACAATCTTGTGTTCAGCTCCGGGGTCGGTACCATCTGCAATACGCCGCTTCGCTGATTGCGTCACCGAAGTCCCGAACGAGGACTGCTGCATATGCATGGGCGCGTTGCACGAGGAATGCGCATACGAGCAGAACAGTGGAGGTAAGCGTGGTGATGACTTGCTGTCATTGGCTGCGTTTTGTTCTTGGTGTGTGCGGCAGTGAAGATGGGCGTCGGGCGGGAGGGCAGGGGGAAAGCAACCCATGGATTTGGAATTGACATTTTCCTGTTACATTTTTAGCAAAAATGCTGTTTTCTTATTTTCGATTGGATAAAATGAAGTTTCACCATTTCCCCCTCCCCCTGGAAAAAATTTAGTAGCCTTTATAGATTTTTTGAAAATGCGTCCATTTTCAAAGAACACATTTCATAAACCATTTTTGATGAACGACGAAAGAAAGGTCTTCACTCTTTTCAACAAGACCGGTCGTCACATTTATCAGGCAAGAATGAAATTAGCAGCATACAAACTGTCTGTGTTTTCTTTTGAAAATCACTAAATCATTTTTGATGAACGACCAAAAAAGGTCTTCAAGTTTTTTAAACACGTACAAACGGAACTTTTTTTTGATAAAGGACCAAAAAACGGTCATCACATTTATCAGGCAAAAAATGAAATGAGCAGTATGTAAACTGTCTGCTGTTGCGGCCGGTGGCCCAACTACATGGACAAGCACGTATGCTCTGGAATCAACGAATTGATTTGTTGTTGTGTCCAAGAGGGGCCACACTGTCACTACCTTTTCACACTGTCACTACCTTTTCACACAAGAGGGGACACACTGTCACTACCTTTTCACACTGTCACTACCTTTTCACACAAGAGGGGACACACTGTCACTACCTTTTCACACAAGAGGGGACACACTGTCACTACCTTTTCACACAAGAGGGGACACACTGTCACGACCTTTTCACACTGTCACGACCTTTTCACACAAGAGGGGACACACTGTCACGACCTTTTCACAAATTTGGACCAAAACAAAATTGTTTGCTGTCGCACCAAACCAACAGTACAACTGAATTAGACTAACGATACTGCGCGATTTGTTTCTTTAAATTTTATCTAAGCGGATTAAAGCGCCAATATTGACAAATTACTATTCAACCCACAGTTGGGACCCTGTCAGGTGATACCACTCCGGGTCAGAATGGACCTGGCAATAGTGATGGCTAAGGGTGATTCCACTCTCTCCAAATTCACAGACTACACTGTGAGTCCATCATCGGCTGCAATTTGAAGTCACGCCCAGGACTGAAAGGATCAAAGAAAGTTTAATTATAAACAAGAAATAACTGGCGCAAACAACTATGACATTCGTGAAATCTGAGAGAAACTGGATTTCAACCGAAGATCTGTTCATTGCTTATTTTTTTGTTAATTTTGGTAACGGCAGTTGGCGGCAGGCCGAAGCCTGAATTGTGCTTCTTGCCGGGGCGGTTGAGGTGAACGCTCTTGCCCAAGGAGCGGCACGGCAATTCACTCTGGCTGTGGATCGAACACCCAACCTTCCAATTGAGAGGCGGACACTTCACCATTGAGCCATTTTCCGCTCATTTATTAGGTTGAGCGTTAATACAGGGGTGGGGACCTAGTTACTATCCGGGGCCACGTTTATTGTGGAATATCCCTGGGGGCCCGCTAGAATAGTTTTATCTTATAATTTTTCCCTTGTTTTCCTAAGGAAAATAAGGAGAGAAATACATGAAGAGCGAGAGTATCTCTTACTCCTCGTATATCCATCTTGAAGTATCTCTTGAAGAAACTCAGTGATAAGCAGATACTTTTGACAGGAGTATTGTTTCGTTTTGACGCGATATTGTGTTCCATCTGGGATAACGAAAATTCTGATGCGGGCCGCATCAGATGTTCACGCGGGCCGCAGGTACCCTACCCCTGCTTCAATGGTTGGCCGACTGGTACTTTCGGTGCGTTTCTTGTTCGAAAAACGAACAAACGTTGTTCTTTTGTGCATCGACAGCGAAGAGCGCAACTTGCCACGCTGTGCAGCTCAACAGATGCAAGCATCGATTCCACACACTGTGCCTGAAAGCGGCCTTCGATAGCAGCTCCAGTGTAAGTAAAGCGCTCGTGTTTGACTGTCACAGCGCATAACGGGGTTCGTGGTTTATGTGGTAATCGACGAATCAGGAAATTTTGTGGCGGTTGAAAGTGAAACGCTTTTTAATACTATAACAGTGAAATCATGGAAGTTATCTTTGCTTTTTTAAATCGTAATCCTTAAGGATAGAGAAGTTGGCCCCCCCTGCATTCTCGCAGAATAATTTTACCGAGAACACGTTTTTTTTTTATTCAGACCTGACCAGATCGAGTGCATGCGCTGCATAGTTGCGTCGGTACGGCGAACCATTTCACGCATTCACGTGCGATCAAATAAAATATTCCAGCAAAGGTTCTGCTGAAATAATCGCTTTTTTGCCCCTAAATGCTGGTGGAAGGAATTGTTACGAATATAAGTGTATTTGTGGTCCGAGGTTTTTGGTTTTTATCAGTAACTTGCCAGTGCATGAACTTTTTGCTGAGGTTCTGTCTCTTGGTGCTTTCGCAGTTAAGTTGCGCATGCGCACTGATCAACGCGCTTGCGCCCAGTTCTAACCCAGAAGCAAGACATCGCTGTTTTCATGTTATTAGTTTTTTTCAATGATAACCAATTTCTAAACGCGCCCAGCATTATGGATTTTACATCAAGTTCTCGCGCGGTTCGCATGTCGAATACGAACAGCATCCTGAGCTACGCTTTTTTTCTGTCATAATGTTTATTTAAATGACCGAAAAAATTTAAGTCAATTCGGTCAGAAATATAGAGAAATGAATGGTGTTACGGCGAGTTTCAACACCACTATGGTACAAATGACCGAAATGTCTCGGCGAAAAAAGAACCCAGGACCTGATACTCTCAGGAAAATGGTTGCAATCAAGTCTTCCTCTCGTAGCATGCACAGACCTATTGTTTCTTGTACCTATTGTTTTCTTAACTGAATTGCACTGGTGCTGTTTACGTTTTCAGAAAGAAAGCCTTATGTGCCCGTACTGCAAAACGATTTACGGCACTAAGACCGGCAACCAACCTCCTGGTCACATGTCAGTCCGAACAATATACAGCAGTCTTCCAGGTAGGTTTGGTAAATAAATGCAACCATTGTGGTTAAAGACCACGTTTTCCTGAACTTGGGGAGAACTGCACCATGACGATTACAAACACAAGGCACCGATGCTCGTAACGGAAGTATATCAAAGGCCTCTCTCTCTATGGAGGCCTTGGTGGGTTGTTTCGGAATTCTTTCTGGGAAGCAACATTAGCGCGATAGCTTCTGATAGTAATTGTCATTTTGCGACGCTGTGCTGGCCGCTGTGGCATTCTCAAGTCCGAAGCGTTTGCCTTGATTGTTGAGCAAAGCACACCATTCCTGTGTCGTTTTGACCTCATAGTACATTCAATGTAAGTCAAATCATTTACGTTACGTGACCGCTAGCAGGTGTTTGTCATCTGCATGTTGTGAATAGCAAGTGATGTATGTGTATCTCGAACTGCACGTTCGAAAAAACTGATGTGTAAATGGGAAGGTTCAACAGTTCAGCCGCCATGATTTAGGCTAAAAAAGGGTCAGAATCTTAGTGTCATCAAAGGTTGTGCAAAACTATGTAGAGAAACCAGCAGTTTCTTTATTTTTTACTATTATTAAACTTTTTAATGCTTGGCTAAAGGTATGGAAATTATCACTTTGAATTACGTGATGCTTAACTATTTCGGTTTCAGAGTGCCATGCAAATATAAAATTGAATGAATTCTCTTAAATTCATTTAAAAAGTGTTTAACTTTTTCTGAAGTAATCGTTCTGTCCTATCCCTGTAAAACGAATCGGGCTTATTTTAGGTTTTCGATTTTAATAACGACCAATCAAAATGCCAATCAGTGCTTTTACAAATAGAGAGACCCTTTGTGATCCGATTATCTGGACTTTTCGTCCTTTGTCCGCTTTTCACGACACGACCGGACGTTATTTGCAGCCACGTTTTGCAGCTGAAAGTTTGTGCCACTGATACAAACTCAGCTTCGCCGCCGCCCTTCAATTTAATTACGTGGAATGAGTCAGCACCGACAGTGTTCGCGTAACGCACTGTTTTCGACTGAGATGATTTTCTTTCTGGCCTTAGTTTCCTTCGTCATTGATGTGTCTGCAGCAGTTGCAAACCGGTGCCAGCGAAGTTTTGACTTTGTACTTTCCACTGTAATCCTGTAGTGAAGTTTCAGTCAAGAGGCTTCACTTATATGTAAATTGGACGCTAACCTTCTTCAAGAATTCTGCTGGAGAACTTAAACTTCGTGGAAAAGTTAATCTGCGAAATTGGTCGTTCACGCGGCGACGGTGTGGTTATGAATCTAAACAAGTAATGAACTTCCAAAATGCGGGTTCGCATCTTACATTTTACCTTCTTGTACCCCGCACTTACGTAAGATAAACCAAACAGCGTAGCAACACAGTTGCAGCTCCTTAGAAGTAAGCTACAAACGTTAGCAGACTATACGAGAGATTTTCTAGCTACCTGGTGAAGATGTGTGATTATTGCGAGAAAGGGAAGTTTAGAAATGTCATATATAATAAACTGAGTTACCAACAGTAGAAGCTTTTCTGGAGTATTTAATTTGTCTGTTTGTTAAGCACTGTGTGTGGCATTGGCGGAAATTCGTAAAATATTCTTATCAAGCCTATGAGAGACTCGGTTACACATGCTGGAGCATTATCAGGCAAAAAGCCTGGTTTTTAAATTTTCAAAATGTCTGCTAGACTTCTGTGCTTTCTTCCCAGCTTGCCAAACTTCGTTCTTTTTTTGTTTTTCGCATTCATTTTTGTTTTTCAGGTTTTCGATGCAACACGATAGAAATAACCTACGACATTAGATCTGGCACACAAGGACCTGAGCATCCGAACCCTGGCCAATACTACTCAGCCCCGGCATTCCCAAGAATCGCTTATTTGCCTAACAATAAAGAAGGCCAGAAGGTGTGCGTTGCTTGTAGCTCGTTTAGAGTGCTTAGACAGAGCGCAATTGAGTTTATTTCAGTTTTTCTTTATCCTCATCTTCGGCGATTTTCAGTACTAAGCGTAAAAATAAATTTTAAACTATGCGATGTGGGGGCACTATTCAGACAACGTATGTCATATTGTCTTTTCAAAGCACTCATGTCTGATATCCAGCCATGGGTGTGCAGTCTTTAGTTCGCGGTTACACTTTGGCAAAAGTTATAAAAATATGTTGTTCACAGGCCAGCCGATATAGGTTTCCTCAGCTATCGCTGACAGTTTATTATATTAGTCCTTTAGTGCTGTAACACGATTTTCGCAGTATGTACGTATAAAATGTAGAAGACCTGCAGCTGTCCGGTGAAGACAGTGATCAGGTTATATGCATTTTCTTTATTATCACAGGCCGATGTGTCTCAGGCACATGCACCGATAGACATGGTGGCAACAGTGAGTGAAGTCCAACTTAAGCTGCTGCTGACATGCTGCTATAAGAACATCCTTCGCTACTTCCTACTTGCTGGAAATCATTGTTAACAAGATACTAACATTGCTATTAATGTCTCACTTTGGCCTGGTACTGTCGCACCAATTGCTTGCAAGCTTTCCTTGACGCTTTATTTTTACTGATTCAAGCAAATGCAAAAAGTTTTCCCCAAAATTGCATTTTTGCACAAATTCTGTAACTACAAAAGAAAATTACTAGAACTTCACCATGAACATTTGCTCGTGATCAGGACGTGCGAATATGGTCGCTAAGTTTTCACTTGCGTTGCAAATCAGGCGCAAATCCGGTTGGGTTTCAAATCAACGTAAACTTATGCAGTGTGGCATGTCAACAAGTATCGAAATCATGTGTCGGAAATTCCTGTGTAACTTATATGAAAGCATTGTAGCTTTTTCTGTCGATCCGAATCGATTTTTTCTATTTACTACTCACTTACGAGAAGTCTGAAGACTAATACTTAGTCGGCCTCACTGTTTTCTTATGCCAGTGAATAGGATTGAATCGGAGTCCCACCAGTATGACCACCTTATGGTGGAATTGTTTTCACATCTCAGAAATCAGAGTGGCAGCCAGTGGCGCAACTGGACTTTTGAGCCAGGGGGGAAAAACTTGGCTGAAGGGGGCCCACTGGCCACCGTAGGGAGGCTACTAGTCAACACGCAGAAAAAAGTTAAGAATTAATTGTGACTCCGAATGTGGATGTCAATACTAGCTTAAAAAAACACGAAAACACCCCAAAAAAAACAATCTACCGAAAACCAAAATACTAAATATCAAAATGTAAGTGAAGTGGGGCCCCGGTTTTTATACTTACCTTGCCAGGGACCGACTCCCCTTCCCGTCAGTTACGGCACGACCGAGGTTCAACATTCGCCTTTGCAGTGGATTAAAAAGAAAGGGTTCTTCGCAAAACGCTTCCAGTCGCCCACTACCCACAACAGACTTTTTGTTATTGTCATTGTGCAGATCCTGAAGATGCTCCGAGTCGCCTGGGATCGTCGTCTGATCTTCACGATCGGTCGGTCGGTGACGTCAGGCTCCAACAACGTCGTTACGTGGAATGAGATTCACCACAAGACCAACAAGTACCCTGGAGGGTCGCACGGCTTCCCAGATCCGAATTACTTTACCAACGTTGTCGAAGAGTTGAAAGCGCAAGGCGTCACACAAGACGATATCAAATGAGTCGAGTTTCTCTTTTTGCTCATATATTTTCTGTTTATTCAGCTTCGCTCGTGTTTGATTTGAAATTAAACTGTCTAATTTGAATCAGACTAGAATTTAAATCAGGCAAGCCTGCATTCAGTAATGACGAACGAGTTATACTTCGTTCAAAAAAGTTTTTTTACCCTATTTTGTTAAGAGCGGCTCGTTACGTTTTCAAAACGTTGAAGACGTAGTTCACTGTATCTAGGATTAACGAACGAGATGCAGTTATACATCCGGGGCATGCACACGTGGCCATTTTTTACTTCTTGTGTGAATTCCAATGTCAAGCCTGCGTCACCTGCAGACCGCCCTTTAACTTATTGGTGGATTTCAAACTTTCCTACCGATGCAAATTACGTACACGACCCTCAGGGATATCTGGGAGTTCCGGATATTTCTAATTCCTAAATGTCCTTGACGTCTCTTAATACGTTGCGTGGTGAATGAATTGGTGGCATGATCAGATGTAGTTTGTTCGCTTAATTCTTCTGTCGTCAAGACGAGTGCAGTGGTGAACACTGGGCGAGTTGTACCCTGTGTTGTCGACTTAATTTTCGATTCTCCGTCAATGAGATGGAGCGTATTCCACAAGAGTTTGACAAAACATGCGCCGTTGTATTTGGAGCAAAGCGAAGGGTTGATGCCGGTCATTTTTTTCCAAGCCCAGTGTATAGCAATGAAATTGTTCGCAAGAGACCGTCAATTTAAGTTCAGCTTATTAGGCAATATTTTGTTTTGAACAATATAACTAACCGTTGAATCTGTGCGGATCACCAGGCGATTTGTGCTGTAACATTAAGTTCGGTTGGAAGCGTTTCGAATGTGTTGTTGTGCGTGCGTCCAAGTCTGAGACGATTTGATTTTTCACGGAGCCAGAACGAACGCTCACGTCTTTCAGTTCAGTCTCGCTGATTCCGTTGTTGATGTCGTCGCCGTGTAGAGTTTATTATTACTGGAGATACGCAGAAAAGCATAGCAAACCATTAACGTGTGTCCTCCGTTTGATTGTATGAAATAAACAGTCTGAGCACATGACCAATGCGATTCATTCTCTTCGTCCGCTGGGCCAGTTGTCACCTCACAGTCGCGGAAATGAAAACCTCGTTCGCTTCAGTCAAACATGTATCGAGCAAGATGGAGAAATGGTATAAAGTTTATTCATGGCGGAAAGAAAATCCAGGCGGCTATCCATTGTGTAACGGGAACAAACCGAATTAAAATTGGATTACTACTGCATATGACATACGCAGGCCCGTCGCCAGGATTTAGCAGAAGGGAGGGCCAAAAACCAAAAAGAGGGGTCAAAAACCAGAAGGGGGAGCCACATTTTAAAAATACAGCATTGGATGTATGCAGCAAACGGGGGG
>JGI24021J15306_10006271_pt1 | contig 14283 bp, 6 predicted proteins | sample Ectturendosymbi1_FD_15306 | JGI IMG/M metagenome (IMG submission 15306) | reverse complement strand
AGCAGATCCTGGCACGTGAGTAAACCCCCACACCACAGGTCGACGAGCATTGGCTCCAGGAGCCCCAACTCAACCACGACGCACAATCCTGAAATAACAAAAACATCTCTTTGACATCTACATTCGGTCATAAGCAATATTCCTCATGGCGTTGTGTTCGGTGTGGTTATTACGCATGTAGGTCAATTACGAAGACATGAAACTACGGTCAATATTTCTGAGTTTTGTGACTGCAGCGAGTGCCCAGCAAGTTAGAAATATCATGCGTGGTTTGTACAAACTGCAAGTTGGGTTTCTCACCGTTCCAACACACGGAGCGTAATCCTTCAGAAGACCTGGACAGCCGATGTCGCCTGGGTAAGCATTGATGCATGTTCTGTTGCGAGACCGCTGCCCAGAGCCACATGGGTTGCTGCAGTCAGTGAATTCACTCCAAGCTGACCAAAAGGGACAGGCCTGTAAAAAAACGGGGATGCAGTCGTCTTTGCAAATTGTAGGTGACTTTGCACTGGGTAGGAATTTTGAAATCTTGATGAAAACATTGCCACCTTAATTCAGAAATGGATGAAGCTTTACTAACGAAACAAAACAAAATTCTCTTTTTCTACACCCGCAACAAACGTCTTTCATGTGTCGAAATCACCTGGACAGGTAGGATATCATACCACGTCATGTATTTTAAAAATGTGTTAGATAGCCACAGGAATATTATTAGAAACCTTTAGAACGTACCTGTACGTTGCATGGAATGGTGGCTGTGCCAATACCTTCACATTCGTTATCGCCTCCGATCGCATTAAAGCACAAACGAGATCTCCTGCGCATACCAGAACCGCAGGTTGTTGTGCAAGTACTCCACAAGGACCAGGAAGACCAAAAAGTACATGCCTGTTGATACAATGTTCAGTTTGGGACATAGTTATTTATCTTGATTGTATAGAATTACTGAAAATCCCGCGAAATGTACTACATGTACTTTTAAAGATGTTCTTTATGGCTGCTCAACATCTGCCCTGGCTGCTCAACACCTGCCCCGATATCTGCTCAACACCTGCCTCGATATCTAGGCGGGCTAGCAGTGGACAAAAGAAGAACTCGCTCAAACGAAAGAAGAAGTTATTCTTATTCCAGTTGTTATGTTCAAAGCTGAAAAAGAAGTAATTTAAAGTACATTTTGATCAAGTAATTTCATTTTATAACTTTCAACTTGATGCATAGAGTTATTTATTAGAAATGCTTAATGCAACTTATATTGATTCCCATGTTCTCTCATGAGACAAGTCGGAATGCACTTTAGGAATATCAAATCGTAGTTCTTCAACGTCAAATTATTGGTTTGCAATGACGAAAAGCATTTAACACGTGGTTGTTCTGCATGGCTTAACGTAACCATATTTTCAAGCAAATATGTCACCAAAACAACGCAATATCTCCCATCGCAATACAACAATTTGTCAATAATGTCGGGAATTGGTTGCTTTGTCCTTCATGGTTTCGGTGCATATGAGACGAAATAGCAGCAAACTTTCTATTATGTGACAGTATTTTAATGAAAACCCTTTATAACTTTGGACAAGAAAGCTTCTCTCGCAGACATTGAAACACATGTTAATAAAATATCAGTTGATCAGAATCACTGAAATGCATTTGAGGTAAAGTCACCCTGAATGAGCAAGCCTCCACTTCCACAATGTGACCGATGCATCCTCGCTGACCGATGATCCCATTGTTGCAGACACGTGATTTCGTCCTCACCCCCCCATCACAGGTCTGGCTGCAATCCTCCCAGCTGTTCCATTCCGACCATGACGGGCATGGCTAGAAACAAAATAATAGAAAAATGCGCTTTTTAATCAAGCAAACATGTCTACCGGAATCGATTAACAAGAGTGTTTTTCGTGTGTCAAGCTTCTTCATAACACATTTTGAGCTGTTTGAGAGTCAGCCAAAAACGTAATATGAGATCAAGTTCTGCTTCATAACGAAAACATCTTTTTAAATAACATTACGTCACTTAACCTAAGATTCCTGCATCAGACTGAACAGAATCAACTACGGCTGTTAAATCCAAACATTCCGGGAAGACTAGAAAACTCTGGGTGTTCACTCAGCGGGAATACTTTGAGCTTTTCGGGGGCAGTCTCAATTTTGAAACTATGTTTTGTCAATAAACTCCACTCACACAGAAATGCAAAAGTTCACGATTTCCGTGCAATCACACAAAGATTCAATTTTCTGTGCGCATTATTATTATCATCATCACCCGTAAGCTGCACGCCTCGTCTCGTTCCATTGGCCCAACGCAACCAGGTTGATCATGGAACCCATTCTGACATGTCCGATTCGACCGTCGTACACCCCCACCGCAAGTTGCACTGCAAGCACTCCACTGGTTCCACGGTGTAAAACTCGGGCATTCCTTCAAGAGAAAACGTAAAAACAGGAAATAGCTTCACTTCATTTATTAAACTGGATTTGCTTACATCGTCAACTACAGAATGCAGAAGTAAAATCAGAGCATTAGGAGCGAAAGCGTCAATCCTCAATCAGCATTATGACGAAATCAAACCCTCAATCAGCATTATGGTGAAACGAGGAAGATATGTAAGTACTTGGAACATAACAAGTTCATGCGGTCTGGTTTGATGTTGTATCGCATTTTTATGGTCCATCTAATTCAGTTGCAACAACTACACAGTCAAAGCTTCACCATACGATAGCCGGGAAGGTTAGTTGATAGCTCCGTAGTCATAACCAGATGCACGACGTGAAGGTTTGCAAGACACGATCTTACTTTGCTATTGCAAGTTTCCACTTGCACATCTGCGCTCTTTCCTTCTCCTTCACATCCGGCGTCGTCATCGCCAGATCGATAGAGGCACGTGCGAGATCTTGACCTCTGACCTCTTCCGCAAGTCACAGAACACCCTATCCACGGTTGCCATGGTGACCACATCGGACAACGCTACAGAATCAGTAACAGCGAAAGATGTTGAAACAAACTTTTGGCTGACAAGTGAAAACCAAGGGTTGTGTTCCGGCAAAGTGATAAAAGTTGGCAACTAGCGATGCGGAACGAGAATACAAAGTTCACTTTGGAAAAATAGCTTATATTTTTGCAACCCGTCGCGCAACGATTGCCAAGCGAATCGCAGTAAGCCACACCCAATTGCTATGAACCAACTTACGTGTCCATTGCACGTTGTTGTTTCTTCAAGTGGACCCAGTCCGGAACAGTTAGCACCAGCAGGTTGACAGACCCTGGTTCGCCGTCTGGTGCCGCCACCACACGAAACCGAACACTGAGTGTACACCGTCCATGATGAGAGGTTCGGGCAATCCTGATAAAAAAAAACAAGTTGAAAGCTGCAGTTCATGCCAGGGCTGTGGAGACGGAGCACAAGCAATTTTGGATGCCTGGAACAGGAGGATCCGAAGCCCAAAACTTTCAGATGGTGGAGCCGAGCCGGAGCCTGAAATTTGGGTCCCGGATCCACAGCCTCAGTTTGCGGGGCAAAGAAGTTGCACAAATAATATAATGTTTTTCCGTTTTCAATGGACCAAATGATTCTGCAGCCGGAGCTGGAGCCAAAAATTTTTAATTCCTGGAGCTGGAGGCGCAGCCGGATCTTGCAATTTACTTCCGGTTTCTTAGATCTGGTTCATGCGACGCAATCCGAAGTGATCAGATGCCCACGAAACAACTGGAAGTGCGTGAAACATTTTAAAGGAAGCTCTTGTTATTAATATCTGCGCAAACATTTTCAAATTAATTTTCGGGAAAAGGCAGGATGTTTGTGATGATCAGAAACGAAGTTAGATCTCAACTTAAAGCACCTGAACAACGCAGAATTTCCTCTCTTCGTTGCGACCATAGCAAGCACCACCCTCGTCACTGCTGCAAGTTCTTGTTCGACTGGATATTCCACGACCACAAGAGGCGCTGCACGCCGACCACGGGTTCCAGTCATTCCAGGTTGCACAAGCCTGTGCAGAACAAGGTTTCATATTTCTCGCTAAATATGTGAGTTTTATCTGATCTAAACAAGCTTGCCCCGGGTAATTTCGTTTATTTCGCGCTGGGTAATGCCGTATAACTTTTGTTATGATGAGTGGAGTGCCAACGTTTGAAACAGGTGCATTGCCCCATTTGCCCGCGCATAAAATGAAATTTCATTTTTCTTGGACTTTAAATATATAGCTCGTTAAGGTTGCAAATAAAACCAGCACGTATGTTTGAAAGTCAAAATAAAACCTGCGACTTTAATCAAACATGCTATTTGTCACGTGATGAAACAACAAGGCTTCAACAACAATTTGAACCATAAAAAGAATTTGCGCAAAGCTAACTTTTTCCCAATCCAACAACTATTTTCAGCGTTTTACCGTCAAATTGCATTGAGCAATTTCGAATGCACTTCCGTCGCAATCCTGGACATTGGTGATGCGGTTCACGCAAATCCTGTTTCTTCTTTTAATAGCCGCTCCACAAGTTGCGCCGCAACCGCTCCACGGTCCCCATGGCGACCATTCTGGACATGCCTGAGTAACGAAGAACAGTGAGTGAGAAATTGCGTGTGCTCAAGACAAAATATGGCATGTTGTTTATCGATTTAACTCATTTCTTCGAAACTGAAATCTCGCTGATAAACACCCGCCATTCGAATAATAATGAAAAACCGGATGACATCAATCTTTACCAATTCACCAAGAAAAACTTGCGACGGGTCACTTGAAATTAATCAAAACTTGGCAAATTTTCAAGAACATGTACATCTGTTTAATTGAGCAAGCACGCAAATGAAGAACAGTGAGTGAGATATTGCGTTTGCTCAGGACAAGATATAGCTTGTAAATCGAGTAAATCGAGTTAACTCATTCCTTAAAAACTGACGTCTCTCTGCGAAACACACGTGTTTCAGATACTGCTGTAATGAAAAACTGGATGACATCAAACGCAACAAATTTGCCGAGAGAAATTGCGACAGATCTCTATAAATTAATCAAAACTTGTAAATTAATACCAAAGAAAAGGTTACCATGATTGTCAACCTAATTACCATTTGATTCACTTCTTTGGAAGTTTTGGTTATTTTGTTTTTCCTCAAAATCTTTTCAATTGCTTCCTTTGTCAAGGTAACACTGTCCTTGACACACACTTTCTATATGTACTTCAAAATTAATTGGTTTTGCCAATTAAGCTTATACTTTTTCCTTCCCCCATGAAAATGTACATGCATCTCGTAAATTGACATTTAGTGTGAGAGAATGTCATTATAAAAAATAATTTCGAAGCAATGCAGCCTCAAGCCAGGTCAATTTCACACCTCAAAATGATTTCCCAAGATTTTTCCTCTTCTCTCCCCTCACAGCTGTAGCGTAGCCAGCCAAAGCTTTGGAGGGGCCAAAAAATTTGGGGGGGCAAAATTCTTGATTTTAGGCTTGCAACAGTACTTTGTATGAGACACCGCCTCTTAAAGCACAAATTGAATGTATATTCTAAAAATCTGGGGGTCCATGGCCTCTTTGGCCCCCCTGGCTACGCCTATGCCTCACAGCAAATGGACATATGGACTTTCACCTTCATCTGTCATACTGGACATTCTAAATAGCAATGGGATGATTTCTGCATTTTGCTCCACAAACACTTTGTATAAAACAGGACGCGAATTTTTTTAACAAAAGTTGTTCATTTCCGCCGAGATCCAAGCTAATAGAATCTTATCTGATTGGCATGAATGGCGCAGACCAGGTCTACCGCTTGTACGTTAATACTGTGCAGACACAGCCGCTAGCATTCAGGCAACATCAAAATTCTTCAAAAACTGTTGCAGTTCCATTTAAGGCGGCAAACGCTTGCTGCAAATGAGCACCACGTGGAGACCTGCCTCGTCGCAAATTTTTCTGGTTGCTTGCTTTTTAACCCAAGCATGCATTTGAAATAAAACTTTCCAAACAAGAGGCGAAAGCGAAAACGTCGATATATTTCAAAACTTACTTGTCCATTGCAGAACATGTTTTCCTCTGCCGCACCGATGCACTTCCCGTTCCCGGCATCAGCAGCAGGACATGTTCGAGTTCGCGTCATAGTTCCCCCTCCACACGCCACTGTGCACACTGACCATGGCAGCCAGTTGGTCCAGCTAGGACAGTCCTGATAACATGCGATCGAAATTGTGATATTTCGAAAGATTGCCGTTTAATTGATTACGATAATTTTGCGCGACAAACAAAAGCATTGAATAGAAAACAGAAGAAAGCGTGAGGGTAGTCGCAAAATACCCACCTGTGTATTGCAGGCTTCTGTCCTTTCCTTAGGTCCGGTACACTCTGACACGCCTTCTATGGAGTTGAGACATATGCGTCTGTACGATCGACTTCCGCCGCCACAGGTTCTACTGCAGAGAGTCCAGCTCGTCCATTGCGACCAAGTCGCACAGTCCTGCAAAGGTTTAAACAAAAAGATATGACGTCTTAAATAAGCAAACAATAATCAAACAAACAAAAAGATATGACGTCAGCACTTTGTTTGGGATCGGCTAAAACACCCAGTGAAAAGATTCGTTTGATCGACGATTGTTCAAATTTTCCTGGAAAGGTTTGACAAGTTAACATTGGTGTTTCGAAACAGGAAGAACCTGCAAAACTTTCCTCCACTTTGAAGCAGTTTCATTGACAAGTCGCCTAACGATCGCGCTAGAGAGTCAACCAAGGTTTTCGTGTGGTTTCTTTGTAAAGAACTGGGCAAATTGGCACTGAAAAATTGTTAGGAAATGTGACGTCACAAGGTCATCCCTGTGACCTTGTAACGCTGTGACCTATAAATATTTACCCGTTGAAAGCACACGAAAAAACGCATCTTAGACTCTCTAGCGCAATCGGTCCGCGAGTTATGGCCGAAATTCTCCTCAAAAGCCACTACAGTGACTTTGGCGGTTCTTGAAGTGTTAAGAACATAAACGTTTACTGATTTCGTCAGATGCACCAACTCTTGCTCGAGTTCGATACTTAGCCATGAGCACAGAATGGCGCAGTATAACAGTTCAAACAACTCACAACTGACTCACCGATGCTTGACACAACTCCTCTTGGTTCGCAGCTCCAAAGCAGTCGCTTGCCTGCTCAGTGTCGCTGCCGAACACGTAGCACACACGAGTACGTCTCCTCACACCGGCTCCACAGTTAGCGCTGCACACTGACCAGGTTTGCCAATCCGCCCAAACGTTGCAAGGCTGGAAATGATTGCAATCAACTATTAAACTTTGAATCTATCCTGTCAATGCCATCTACATTTTTCCAGGATTTATCAGCATAGCACCAAAACCATATTTCTTGTTGATGATTACCGACAAATTGCGAAGGCTGTTAATATTTTGCTAATTGTGTCAAACCAGGTGTTGTGCAGCAACGGTCTGTGACGTTTGTTTTCTACATGGATCTGGTCAGATTTTCATCGGTGCCTTGCCTTATACAACAAAACATATTTTCAGTCCGTCACAGAGTTGTGTAATAACATAGACGAAATGCAAACTCCCGTGCACCCACATGTATGCGGGAGTGCATATTTTGGGAGATGCCAAAACGTTTGCCCAAATTTGATCTTCTTTTTCGCAAATAACGCAGAAAGAGCAAGTTTTAATGTTAAGACTAAAACGTACCATTGAAAACAAATCAAAGTGTCTGCATGTATAATTACCAATCGTCAAATATCAGTAACAATTCAATTTACGCGTGAATCGCACTCCTGCAATTCTTCATGTACAAATTAAATTCAAGGCAGTAACGTATTGCCATGCAAATTCGTTGATGTGGGTATCTCCATCTCGCTGATGAATTGCAGAATGACAGATTTCTCAGCCCTGAGTTTGAAATTAATATTGTTTACACTCCTCTACATTGTCAAATCATATAAATGACCAGGTAAATAAACGCAATCCTGAAAAGTGCGTGTCACTATGGGTATCAAAGTCTTATGCCCTCAACTAGCAATCAATATTCTGTAATCTGCATAGCCATATGTGAACAAGGTTAATATTTATTGTGTTGAAAAATGTTAGCTAAGTACAATGAAATCCCGCAAAAAACAGCCGTTCATGCCACCACGTGTGGCAAGTGTTGTTCAGCGTCTTCAGTTTCAATTTTTTATATACGTTCTAAACGTATTATATTCCAACACGATCATGCTAATAGTTAACATCTGTGCTTATCTAACATAGATGGGTGCATTTGTGTTAGCCACAATCGCAATCAATCTGGAAAAGGAGTAAAATACCAGGTTACGATCTAAGATATTACACTGCCGCAAACAGGTCAAGTCTCAAATAAGGAGAGGAGGCAATTCAATAAATAGCATATAGCTTAGCCTGCCACATTAGGCAATCTTCACCGCAATGTTTTGTACTTGAAACAGCACAACTTACTTAAATGTTTACAGCTTCTGAAGTCACATTATGAAAACCAAAAAGTTACTCCAGTTTAGACAGTTAAATGTGCACAGAACACATCATGCTAAGAAAAATAGCAATATGGAACTGATTCTGGCAGTAATACTGCAGCCTATGTGATCAACTACCCAGGAATGTGTACAAATGCAAATTTCCAATTACAAATAACTTAATCACCTCAGCAAGAATATTTTATGATATATAGCAGTGCCTCATTGGACTGCATTAATGAATTATGCAGTACATAGTACAATTGCTACTCTTCAAGAAAACTTCACGTCATAGCATCAAATTGAAACATTGAAATTTGGCAAAATGCAGCATGTGAAATTCAGTGCATGAAAGAAATGACAAATATGAAAACCTAAACAGTATGAAATCACAACCGTCAGCTACACTACTAACGCACAACATATTACAGCTGCAGTTACTTAGTTAATTCTGCTCATGAATACTTCGCAGCAACAGATTCATACTTGTAAATCTCACAACATCGAGCAAGTTTGAAACACGAAAACTTTACAGTATCATATCACAGCTACATCACATTATTACTAAAAAACAGTTTGCAGCTGCACATTAGGTACTACTCCCAATGATAACTTCACAGTATCGAATCAAAGCTACATTTGGCTATTATGAAAACAGCAATTCACAGCTGCTTTTACTAGGTAGGCTAGTGTTGCCCATGGAAGTATAACAGCAAACAAATGGAGCCTTGAAAACTTCACAGCATGAAACAAATTTGAAACATGAAAACTTCACAGGATCAACTCACATCATTCATAGCTACATTTTAGTCGTTATAACTTGAAAACACTTTACAGCATCAACAATTTGATGTTTGCAAATATTAGGGTTAGTTGGAATGTTGGGTTACAACTACACGTTCCCAATTTTAAAATAGTTCTAACTCCGCCCAAATTTGAATGAGGTTGTTTCAATTGGCCCAACTTACATTTGGGCTGTTGGAATTTATCCAAACGTTTATACTGTAATATATGCAAATCCGAATGAACCTCTTGTAATGCACCAAGGTAGTTCCAATTGCACCTAAGTTTGAATGAAGTTGTTTCAATTATTCAAATTTGATTGAGCCTCTTGGAATTTGTTCAAGTTTTTGTAATTGCATTTGAATTTCAATGAAGGCTTGTATATTATCAAAATTGGAATGAAGCTGTTTGAAGTTACCAAAAATTGAATGAAATTGTTCCACTTGACCCAAATATGAATGGAGCGATTGCCATTTGCCCAAAGTTAATTTCGTCTGTTGGAATTTACCCAAATTTTTCCAATTTCTGGAAATATGTCTAATTTCACGCAAATTTGAATAAAGTTGTTCTAATTTGCTCAATATTGATCGAGGTTGTAAAAATTTGCCTAAATGATTCTGATTTTATCCAAATGTGAACAAATGAAATGTTTTATTTTGTCGCAGACCTACGGGCCATATCACGAGCACAATCGAATTATACAAGAACACAAAAATCGTTAGTCATTGCGCATTACAGAGTAGCCGTTAGTACACCATCAGCACTGAGAGTGAGGAGTAAAATATACTTCTACAGCGCCCAAACTATAACTTCAATCGCTCATCGTCATACAAGAATCTGGCAGTGAGTGATAAAAAGGCCTTTAAGCATCAAATTGTAAAGCAAACAACTAACAGAAAATAAAAATGAACAATAAGTCAGGTGGCGGTTTGGTTATTGGCCCGCAGAGGCATGAAATGTTTTCACATAGGTTTCAAATGCTTTGCAACGCATTTGGCATGAGGCTGAGAGCCAATTGTTTTTACTGAGTTCAAAGCAGGATTTGGCGGTTAGAGTTTCACTAGTTATATAGATTCACTTTTTGTATGTATGGTTTTCACACGTCATCAGAGTACAGAAGGTGATAGAGGAATCACAAGAAAATACCGAAATCCTGAAGCACCACGAAGCACACAGGAGTTTTATTGCTACACAAGAGCAATACTGATGAGACGCGAACACCGAAACAATGCATAACTGTTGCAGTTGGTCGCCTTCATAGAGGAGCATTAAATAATGAGGATAAATGAAGATTTGTGAAAAGCATCAGACATTTGAAGCGATCAGATAAAAAAGTTAGGGAAAGATGTGCATCGTATAAAAAATCGATGCAAATTATTTCTCCACAAGGCATCTAAGGGCTTGACGAAATTGCTAACCTAGTGTGGGCGAACACTAAGATTTCTGGGCATGTAATGCATGATTCGGTACAGAGTTGTAAGTCGGTCCGGGTTTCGGGCTTAAGTTTGTCAAAATGTTTCGGGTCGACTTCGGGCCTGCATACAAAACTTTTTTGTAACATTCAGAGTAAAGATTTTTTCTTTTGTGACCTACATTTGTTGTGCTCACCTCGGTGACTTCTGTGAGTGAAGTGGTTGTGACGTTTCTTGCGTTCTTTTGTTCTCTGCTCGGATTAGCCTCACACTCTTTTTGCGAAGGCGACAGCGGTGAGCAAATTAGCACGCGGTGGTGTTGCTTCAAAAAGATCAATCACTTACGCGATTCTTGGCTTGTTTAAAAAAATGATGGCCTACAAACCACCTTTTCATGTCGATAGCCCTATCACAGGTAATTTCTTTTATGCCTATAGCGCCATCGTGGGTAGTTTCGTGATAGTTTCTTTTTTCTTGAGAAAGATTACATTCCGCAGTACTGCCGTGCATAAACAAGCTAAGATTGTGATTTTGAGCAAATGTTTTGGTCAAGATGATTGCTATTTTAGGTGTGATATAACCGTGTACCTGCAGCTATACCAGTACACTACATTTGTTGATACCGCGAAGTTGCGCACATCTTGACCCACTCGGTAAACGTGGCTTTCGGGACTAAATCTGGCCTCAAATATAAATGTCGGGCCGGGTCCGGGTCCGGGCTTCAAATTGAGGCCCGTTTACAACTCTGATTCGGTAAGCATTATTATGCGTAACATGTAAGCGCATCATACAGTGCCGGATTTGCCTATAGGCTATATAGGCTTAAACCTAGGGCCTCAAGATCCAAGGGGCCGCCAAAAAACTGGTACGCATACAGTCAATGGCTGGTATATGATCATTTAGATTAAACTTCGTCAAAAATTTACGTTATAATTCACGAAATTTTGTTTTATTCAACTTCCGTAGTGACAACGCCAGAGTCTTCCAACGAGTTTCCATGTGTCTCAATTCTCAATATGACTTGTCAAGCCGCATGCCAACTATTGCGTCGATATACTCAAAGCACGCTGGCTACGTCCTGCATTTGCTGAATCGCACTGATTGTTACGTAGCGGCTCTATCAAAAGAACTTGTGGCTGTTCATGTTTGAGATGCACCTGATCAGTGGCATAACTGACGGGTGGCAGGGGCGCGAACCGGAGTTGGATCAATCACATCATTTCAGTTCAATTCCAATTATAATTACAATTACGCTTTCAAATTTGTCAATTACATAACAATTACAATTGTTCTGTGCTAAAAATATCAAATTACAATTATAATTACAATTACCTTCACATTTGGAATTGATCACAAGTTGAAATTACAAATTCTTTTAAGAATATGAAAATACAGTGGAAACCGCTTAATAGAGCATCGGTTCATAGAGCAAACCGCTTATTCGAGCAGTTTCGGATGAACAAAAAAACGATCCTATCTTTTTCTTCTTATAAATTCTTCGCTTATTAGAGCAAGCACACCGCTTATTAGAGCAGTCAGACGCGCAGCAGTGATCATGTTGCAGACCAAGCAACCAAAACTGAAGTAAAACAATCAAAAATCCACCTGTTCTTTTGTGCTGAAGAGGGGCAAGAGTGAACAGTGTCCACCACAACAGCTACTGTGCAATACATTATGANAAAATATTGCAAAAATCCAGTACGTTTTCTTTTTACAATACTGTGTACAGTGCTCACAACGAGAATGAAATAGAGTACCCTGATATCGATATATGTATTGGTGAACTCCTAGTGTGAATGACACCCTATTTTTATTGCAAAAAGTTCTCATCGGATAAAAAGCAACCGTTTATTAGAGCAGGTTTTGCTACTCCCGAGGGTGCTCTGTTAAGCGGTTTCCACTGTGATACATGCAGACATGTTGGGATGATTCCCCAAGTGGTGCCAGAACAGGCTTTTTGTGAGCTTCAGAGAACAGCACTCACTGAGGTTTTCACCGCCTATAAAATTATTTTTTGCCTATTTTGACACCTTGCGACTTCCGCGTATCCACAGAGCTGCAGTCTCTTATTTCCTACAGATGTTACTACACAAATATAGATTATCAGCGCAAACACTTATTGTCACACTTAAAGCAACAACAATTGATCGTTTGAACAATGATTGGTCTTCGAAAATGGTTTCTGGAATACAACACAAGCAAGATTCCACATTCTACCAGCGCAGTCTAAACGCAGCGAACAGACCTCACTGTCAGTTCGCCGAGAGCGCGACAAACAGTTGAGAATTAGGCAAGTAGGCCTACACAACTGTAGCTATTTACAGTAAAACGCACGACTGCCATCCAGCTACAACTTCAATGCTGATTGGCGAACTGCAAATTAGCACATATACGTTTTAATTCTCCAACAACAAAAAATAAAGAGTATGTATGAAAATGATGGCAAGTTCCAAAGCTCCGATTTTCGATCTCCGAGTTTATAAGAAAGCTTGCTATTTGGAATAGCAGCATTTGGGCTATGCACTTTAAGAGCCGAAACCGTCATTGACTGGGAAATAGACAGAGTAGCAAATTTATGGCAGATTTTGCACGAGGAGAAACAAACGCGTGATCAAATTAAATGTTATTTTAGTTGAAAATTTGAATTTCTTTTACAGTTGTTGCACCGTGCCTCAGTTCTGGTTAGGGATTTAAAAATTTGGACAGTGGTGTTACAAGGGATTCAGCAGTGTTTTCAAGATATTCGTTTTGGTCATCCATTTTTAAAATGTTACAATTTCTGCAATATGTTGTAATTTTCTAAGACAAGTTTGTGGATGAATAATGATTGAATAAATGCACACAAAAAAACATTTATTTTAGCGTGCCTAATATTGATCTAACCAGGGACAACTCCAGTTCAACAGCGCTACTTGGGTTCATCACAATTGTTTGCATACAGTCCATTTAAATATTTATAAAAATGCAAAAAATGTGATGCACATGGAAAATGTATGCCTTTCCGCAATCTTGCTAGTCCCAATGACTTATTTTTTTATCTAGCCTTCTTTCATTTCTAATTTAAGAGTGAAAAATAGCAATAAAAAAGCTTTGAAAAGCAAACGGATCTACAAGTCGCGATTATACTGACAGCTGACTGAATGCAACAGTTCGAGGATTGGGTCACGGAAACTTCAATTTGCTCTCAATCTGGTTGGAACTCAGGGGCGGAGCTAGGGGGGTGCCAGGGGGGCCACTGCCCGCCCAAAATTTTGCCTGGCCCCCCCAGTGGCCTCCCCAAAATTTTTCAGGTCTCTTTCTGAAAGTCCTACACAGACCATTGGCAGCTCCCCTTGTTGCAAAACTGGCCCCTCCAGTGGCCCCCCCAAATGAAAATGTCTGGCTCCGCCCCTGACGTCATGTGCCAAAGCTTCCCGTTCAAGGAACTGGTGACCTGCCGTGTGTTGGAGACCTTTTTGGCCAAAATCCGAAACGTGTCACGTCTGGTGGGTGCGGTCATGAGTGGTACTTAACTGTACCCCCAAAATTGAGCTAGGTCAGCTGGAAAGGTAAACACTTGAAACCTTTTGCAAGATATCCAGCATAATCCCAGGAATAATAAATGACCATGAACATGGGCGTCCGCAGGGAGGGGCAAAACGGGCATTTCCCCCC
>JGI24021J15306_10006269_pt1 | contig 14288 bp, 9 predicted proteins | sample Ectturendosymbi1_FD_15306 | JGI IMG/M metagenome (IMG submission 15306) | reverse complement strand
TTGTTTTTGCATGTTATTAAGTTGATGTGGTAAGTGTTTGAGATTCTCCATGTTAGCAATCAGGACATCCATGTTCCCAGACATTTCCTCACAATGAATGCATGTAGCTCCATGACCTTTGTTTCTTGCTTGTTTTGATGTGCCATATCACTTCTTGGCTGTTGTAATCAGTCCACTCCTTTGTTCTAGCAGCAACAGCAGGAAATCAGAAATCAGTAACAGCACCTAGCCTACAGCACCTTATTAAAATAGAATAAGGTGCTGTAGGCTATAGTACGTTCGAAAAAGACTTGAGGCTCTGTCCTAGGAGAAAATTAATGTTGGATCTCAGGAGAGCCAGGATGAACGAAGTACAGCTGAAATATTGCTTCTGGTGCATATGTATTAAAAAGTATAACGAGTCAATGATAAATGGCAAATCGCTGCTTCAAATAAAAAAAAGAAATGATACTAAGGTGTCAGAATTAAAGTGTCTGGTCATAGAACCCGCTGAAACTTCATGTTTTTTCGCGGAGAATTCAGGGCATTAAAACGTTCTGTTTTGACTTCAAGTGGTGGAAACTTGATTGTAGCAACCTGCCGTTGTTGGAATGCTATATAGCGGAGCGCCATTCGCGTTTAGATATACTTCCAAGGTTGTGTTTGACGATGGGGCTGCACTCGAATGATCGCCATGCACTATGTTCATATTTTTTGAATATGCCTATATCTGTATCATTTTTGCTAGATTTTTTATGATTGAGGTTGGTGCTTACGCCTCCTGTCAGGTACATAATACTTGCATTCGTGTGTTTTAAGTTATCATGATTACGTTGTCTTTTTGTGATGCGTTTCGCATCTATTGAAGTCCCAACCTGTTATCTCACACTCTGTGTGTGTGTTTACACGATCGGTTTTAAGCGACGTGTGTTTCCATCCACAATTAAACTGAAAGACAACGTGTCTACGGTAAGAATGTTAATTTGAAACGAGGCGACGGCGAAGTTGCACGTGTCGTGCTGTTTGCAGATCAACTTCTTGTTTTGCGTGAGCAAGTGAGTTCGCTCATCTTCTGCGAGGACGTGGCGCACTGGTTCACTGTGGAAGGTTTCCAATCTCTATTTGCTTTGCTGGGAACCAATCAGCAAGGAATAGGCACGAGCGCCTTGAGTGTTTGGGTTGAAAATTGCGACAGACTTCATCTTCCAAGTGAAGACCGGCAGCAGCTGGATGAATTTATCGATAAGCTGTATGAAGAGCTGGAGAATGGTAAGCAGATTCAATTTCATTTGAAACGTTACTGAAGGTAATGCGTTGCTTTGCGTCATTCTAGAACTGATTAGAGCACAGTGCGAAAACTCTTGTTCTGTGGTCCGAAAAAATGTTCGTCAACCTCATGAAATTGAATATTTAGCAAAGGATGAGGTTTGACACTTGAATGTCAAATGCTGGATTGCAAAAATGGTTAATGCTTACCTTTGCAGTCTGTACGATGCGTTTCGTTGAGCAATATACTGCATCAATATTTTGTCCCCGTCTGTGGTAAGGTTTTATTGTTCAGCTCTAGGGTGCATAAGCTTGGATTCCATTTCATAAGCCTTGTCAAGCTTATTGGGCAATCTTGGCGCCTGGATTGTGACAACAAGTAATCCACAGATGGTTACTAGCGTCTGGTTGAGGTGACCAGTAAAGTTAGCGGTCTCCTCAACTTGTTTGATACAGAAATTTTCGAAAGATTCATCTTCAGATCAGTGTTCCTTCTACATTCTGTATGTGTGACCTCGGCAGCACAATCACGCAAGTTGGAGTAAGAATTGTTTCTGGAAAAAATTAAAAACTTACAACTGGTCTTCTGGTTTGCACGATTGGTTGGCGCAGGTACGCTCAGAAAGATTCGTGACTGCAGGTGCCGTTATAACTAATTCACAGCATTGTCTGACACTCAGAAATTAGTATCAAAGGTTTCTTGCAATTTTTACGTAGGCATATATTTCTAAATGTCTGCTTGCGAATGTGTCTGCTTATGACGCACTTACCAGTGAAGGTTTGCTCGTAATACTGAAACGTAAGTTTTTTTCTACAGTTGTTGGTTCGTTTCTAAATTGTGAAGGTGCTGGATTATATTGCACGCAGAGCAAGTGCAACCACAGCTGTTTACCCAACGCCGAAGTCTGCTTCCTTCACAACAGCCATAGGTGAGTAAGAAATATGTGTAGTTGTCTGTTCAGTTTTTGTGTGTATAGAACTTCAGTTCTGATGTAAGTGGTTGTGATTTCAAATTAGTTGAGTCGCAGTTTTTGATAAAACTTGTTGAGAGCCATAGCAATTATTGGGTCGTAAATGAACGGGTATTAAAGAGTGGGCATATTCCTGTGTGCGTTCTCTGACTGAAATGCGGTTGTGCAATACGTATAAGCGAACAGAATTTATTGCTTGTGATAGGCCTGCAGTTGGTGGTAACTTAAAACGTGTGTTCAACATCTTGAACCATTGACCGTGGGTTTTTTAAATTCCTTTTAGGATCTTTTAGGACCTTTTAGGCCGTGACTCGTGCTATATCACTTCCTGTTCAACCACTTCTGCATTTGACATGTGTTTTTGCGATTGTTTTGTTAGGTTTCGTTCAGGATTTTGTATGTAAAGTGCACGTTAAATTTGCAAATGAGGAAAAACTGAAACGCAACGTTTGGCACGATTTGTTTTTCAGGTTGACTCTCAGAGCCATTAAAGACATTGCGTGCGGAGAGGAAATCACTATATCCTATTTAAGTGAATGCGATCTGTCTCGAAGCAGGCATTCTAGACAAAAAATCTTACGGTACGGGTAGGATTATTTTAGTGTTTGCGGTTTATAGATTTACTTTACAAATTCAGCCTTGACCACTCGCATAGGGTACTGTCTTTTTAAACACGGAACCGAAGTCACTGCGCATGTACTGCGAAACCGCGTACTTCCTTGGTACTTCTGTTTTTGATTGTTTGGAGTTCGTTGAACACACGCTAGAATGAAAGCACTTTCTTTAAATTCAGACGTCTTTGGTGAACAACCACGCAATTACTGCATGCTATCATTATGCACGTTCCTAGTCGTGCATAAACTTTAAAATTAGGTCGTTTATTATTGCTCAGGGCAAAAATGTTAATAAATTGTTGTGTTCAGGTTCAAACTAATGGTTAAGGGTTACAGCGGAATTTGAACCAGGTGATTTATACGCGACGTCGCATTGTCCGCTTAGTTCAACCCTATTGTCGTGCTTATGTGAGGGCATCCTGTATTGCCCTTGGTTGCATTCAGCGACTAGCAAAAGACCTTGCAATTGCCTGCGTCTGTTGAGATGGGTGGAATATGAGAAGAGAAGTTAACAAACCATGTCAGTACGAATCAAGCACAGGCAATTCCCAGATGATTTAAAAATTCTAATTAGGGTTAGATAATGGCGGTAAACCATGAGGTCCTCGGACTGCATATACTGATTTTTCGTTGATTGCTGTGCACAGGCTCAACGTTTGCCCGTATCTTTGGAAATTTTACGAATCAAACGAGCTAATCTGGAAATACCTTGAGTTGTTTATCTCCACCGGTGCCTGGACTTCATTTTTGCATATCAGGGTTGATCAAAATCATGATTTTTTAATCAAAAAAATCGTATTTTTTGGATTTAAATCGGATTTTTGTGATTTGAATAAGATTTATTTAATTTTTACAATTTTTTGATTAATGTGAAGAGGGTAGCCACCTAAACCTGTTAAGTTGTAATTTTAAAGAATTTATTTTAATATAACTTTTTTGTGCTTTGTTAACTTCAAGTACAGCAGTTAGAAACAGCTGAACTTTCATTTAAACTTTCTTTGCCCTTATGCAATATCCCTTAACACAAATCAGTTCATAACACCAGTACCCGTATGCAAAACGGAATATTTATTGCTATGACAATACTTAAACCATCAATTGAGTAAATCTTTGACACTCATGGTATTTTAAGAAGCTTGTGCATAAATACAAGCTTGTCAGCTTTTTTGAGCGAAGTATGTTGTTAAAATGAATTATTCTAATGTAGCTTGCGCTAGTTCAGCTTCTGTAAAATGCAGGCTTTTTCAGTTTCTACAAAAATCCGAAAACTTACATGCCTAAAACGGTAAAAACTAGGGTTGGATTATCCGGATAACGGTTAACCGATTAATTAAGAGTTTTTTCTATGTGATATCCACATAAAATTCTGGCGGTTAACCGGATAAAAACTATCGTTACCAAGGCATTCTATGCTAGTTTAGCAAGTTTGGATATTCTTTGTTTCCAGATACGGGCGACCAAAGTTCTACTAAAACCCCATAATTATTATTTTTACAAACGAGTTCTTTCGCGTTGTAAGGTGAAGTCTGCGTCGTGCTTCATAAGAAATGCATTGTAGAAGCAGTAAATGTTAAAAAATGCATTACTTAGTTTTTTTCATATACGCTCGTACAGGACATATGTTACCATAAAACTGTCATGATTTTACAATGAAATCATCACGCAAATATCGTGAGATCAGTTGTGCAACAATTGATTATATATTTGTTGTTATGAATCAAAATTATGTTCTGTAACTACTATGTCTACAGTCAACAACCTACATGTTTGACGAAATTTAAATGNAACTTTCACTTTATGACAGTCTACACTTTCAAANTNGCGACATTCTAACATTCTGAGTCTGCAAGATAAAAGCGCTACCATCAAAAGTGTCGTCTCAGTGAGCAAAGCAAAAGCAACAATGCTGAGAGCCGAACCGACAACCACTCGCACAGCACGAATAAGCACTTCCCACTCGACCAGGCTCACCGTACTGCTGGTGTCACGTACTCAGTGTTATATGTGGACAAAACTTTGGTTTGAATGGCAAAAATGTTCGCAGCACAGCTTTTGCCGTTGGCGGTAAAATATACAGCACAACCTTGCTCTTAACTTGTGTCATCATAAGAACTCACTGCCATCTATACTACCATCAGTGAAAGCCTATCAGAATGCTAATTGAATGTGTCACAGAAATCACACAAAGCTTCAGAACTGCACATTTTTGCTTGATGTTTTTGACATTTTTGTTGGTTGATTTATGGTTTAAATCAGTCAACCCTGTTACATATCCACAGAAATTTTTCCGATGCAAATCAAAACGCTGCGATCCGTCTCGAAGAGTGGTGCTAGGTTACAAACAGCAAATGCTTGAGTGTAGATCAGGCTCATCAACCTTTTTGCAGACTTCTACCCTTGCTTGCATTTACTTAACCAATGCTTGATTTTGATGAAGCGAGATCTTAGCTGCATTAAATTGTTAAGCACCGCGTGCACCAAGATTAATCAGCGTTTCTAGCAGTGGTTTTGACTTCTTTCAACCTTGACTTTGATTGCGTTAATTTGATCCGTGGCACCTTCAAGACCGGGTCTAGCCTTGCTTTGCAAACGTGACCCCGGCCATTGCAAAAAAGAACCATTCGCCATGAGTTTCCGCTTTACGTGGGAGAGTTGCATCTACATATTTCATATACGCTCATGGAAGAGTAAGGAACGTCCATATTTCCCGCAGCATTTTCGGTAGAAAGAAATGGTGCTCTGTTAGGAAAAGAAGCAGGTCAGTGGGGTTGGAAAAGAGGAAAGATGTTCTTTGATCATCGGATTTTATGGCTCAAGTTTGTTATAACTTCGTTTTTTTCGAACACAAAGTGGTGAAACAAACAATTTATCCGCACCGGTATAAAACATTCGGATAAATGCGAGTGTGGAGTTGCGCGTTATTGTCCAGTTTGTAAAAAATTACATATGCCGTTAAATAGAAATTATTATTTTGCAACGGCAAACAAAAATGTTGAACTCGCGCATGGCGCTGGTTGTTATCACTGTACGTCACATTCCGTGTGACTTCGTACTATATGGGAGCTGTCGTGCTCACGCGAGATGACTCACCACCTTCGACCACAACTAGGGTTGAGAAAAACCCGTTTTTTAGTTTTTTTTGAAAAGAAAGATTTTGTCCTTTTCAAATAAAACAGAAAAAAAATATTCTGAATTGTTTTTATTCCATTATGCAATATCACCATTTTCAGAATTACACAATAATAACTTATTATACCTATTATGGCATTCAGAATTGAGGGTAAATAAATGTACCCCATCTTTGTTTTCGCAAATGTGTTGTTGGTCAGTTCACTCCTAAGTGGTAAGGCTTGGCAAGTATGCGCACAGCAAACAGAGAAAAACCATTCCCACACAAACTCTGCAATTTCACGTCAAGTTTATGTGCATGCCCTGCTAGTTCAGCATCTATAGAGTGTATTTTTTTTGTCAATATATGGTTTGGTATGTTTCAAAATCAGAAAAAATTCAGTGGAGAAAGCAGAAAAATTGGTTAAAATATTTATACCGATTGTGCAGAGCTGAAGAAGATAACCATTAGAATGTACTCAAACTGTTCGATTTATTCTTCTCTTTTTTTCAAGTCCTTTAAATTTCGCTGTTGTTCGTTTATTTGATAAAAAAAAACAAGTGTCCTGCTTATTTTATTTCTTACTTCTTAGTAGATTTTTCAAAGGAAAAGTAAAGAGTGGGTTTTATTGTTTTTTTTAAGTGGGTTTTTTAAAAATGAACAGGTAGTTTTTTTCGGTCGTTTTTTTTACAACAACCCTGACCACAATCCACAAGTGTGGCGTGATCTTCCGTGCGATTGCTTTATTTGCTTAAAATGGCCCAGGGATCTGCTGATCTCTTTGCTTTCAGATATTATCCCGAAGAAAGCTACAGTAAGCTCGATAGCGCTCAGTTCATCGAATGAGAGTTAAGTCGCTGTTACTGAAACCTCAATGAACTTTTTTTGTTGCGTTTGCTCCTTTGATCTTCTCGTGAATGTGGTAAATTCTTCATTTGAAGAACCAAACCTGAAACTATTATTTGCCTTTTTAAAACGAAACAGTTGTAACGACATCGATTGAACTACATTTTCGTTTTTTACTGTGCAACTAGCAGGAAAACAACTTGATAGAGTGTGTACCCAGGATTTACCGAACGTGACTTACACGCATGTCTCACTGCAGTGGGAGCCACGTGTTGCGTTATAAGTGTTCAGCATTCCTAGTGTTTTTACTTCTTGGTGGGGGCACGGCGCATCCCAAGAAATTTCAGCTTCATAGATTGTCAATGTGTTTATTGCCCGTCAGTGCTGGTTTCCAATGATTTTCGCATGTCACGAGTGACTACCTTCCTTTCATTGACACCGCTTACATTGCTAGTTCCATTTTACTGAAAACTACTTCGTGTGTGAATTTCTTCGCAGCGAAAACTACCTTTTCACCTGTCGCTGCGATAAGTGTCTGTTGGAAGCGGACCAGCCTGATCAAACTTCAGAGGAAGAGGATATGAGCGAAGACGACAGCGGACCATAAGTGTGCGCAGAGAATCACTGTTGACTAATTTTCGTATCGTGTCAAGATGCAGATAATCTTCGACCGCTGTGTACAATTCCCTCTGCGAACAAACTGTGAAGCGGTGAAGTGCGTATGTTTTCTCTCCGAGGTGATTGTGAACAAGAGCAGTTCTCACAAGGATTTGGGTCACTGGCTCGTGGTACCGTGTGTGGTAACATTACTCTTACCGCTACCCGAAATATACGGAAACACGGTAACGTGTTGCTACGTGCTGCTATTTTTTTGCGGCAAATTACGTTTTTTGGCTACTTGCCATGCCGGAACACTGGCGTAGTCAGATAAACATACAGCCGTAACAAACGGGAATTGTGCAACAGTTTCCAGATTGCCCCAGTAATGAATATAAGATTTGACAAAGTTTTTGCCAACTTGGGAAAGGTACTGTTGATGGAAAGGAAACGGCAAAGTTAAATTACGTCAAGTTCGAGGCAAATTACCTTCGATTATCGAGGCAACTTTTTGGAAATATGCAAAACTTTTTCCTCCCCCCACAAAGGTTAGGTTTGGTACGGGGGAAAGGTTTTCAAAATTTATTGTAAGCGTTGTTGCTTATTTTTGAATATTAAAGGTGAATATTTTCCGGTTATATTGCATGTTATCGAGAGATGGTTGGGTGTTTTTGTCAGTCATTTGTGAGGGATCAACGTCCAAGAGTCCAGACTTCATCTGGGGGCCCGTTAAAGCGATAGAAGTAAAGTAACTAATACATAAATGCAAGAAACTTCAATGTAAGAAAAATAGATGCATTCCCAACGCACCAAGCATTAATTTGGAGACCTCTGTAAGGTGTGTATCAGACCTGGACTGGAAATGGAACCCAAATTTCAGACTCTGGCTCCACATGAAAGTTTTTATCTCTGGCTACAGACATCCAAAATTGCTTTGGCTCCGGTTCCGCAGCCTTGCAATGCTTGGCGGCCCGTTTGCTCCGTGTAAAATTTTTCTATTTTAAAAATCACAGAAAAAATTGGTTCATAAAATTTTTTTTTAAATTGTTGATTGACCAACAGAAAAAGTATGTTTTCCAGGAAGAAAACTAAAGGAAAATATTTTTGTTAGTGCGCCCAAATCTGCCAACGCAGTGTTTTCTATTGAACTTTGTGAGCAAACCAGGTCGCATGTTAAATAAATCATCGCTAACCTTGTTTCTTCTATGGCATTTTGCTTCGCATTTTGTCAACAGTCTTTCGGAACTTACGCGCGTGTGCATCCAAGCTTCTGTGCGAAATTTCGACATGCCCACTGCTCGATTTCAAAGTGAACGACACTGCGCAAACAACACGTATTTCTGCACTGTGGTTGCACAGCTCAGTTTTAGGCAATTAGTTACCGCTGAGATGCAGCTGGAGAAGATTTTAGAGCGGTAGGCTATTTGCTTTATCATTTTAGCACTGCAATGCATCAGTTTAGATTTTTCCGTTTTTGTTTTGCCGATCTAAACGGAAGCGCGCCTTGATATAACCAGTGAAGCGCTGTGTTCTCTTCAATAAGGTGATATAGACCTTGTGTCTGAGACAAACACGCAAAATGAAAAATTGATTAACAACCTGTAAAGATACACTTGTATCCTACTGAAAAAGACTTGATCTATCGCTCTAAACACAAGGTCTTTTGTGGTATTATTTTATCAAGCACTTCAAGGACAGAAAACGCAGTATTTGACTAGGCAATTAGTTACCGCTCCAGGGGGGGCACTCGGGGATTTTCCAAAATTTTTCCAGGGGGTGCCAAAAGTGGTGAAATTTGGTTTTCACCCCTCGAAATTGAAAAAACAACCTTTTTTCTCAAATTTTGAAAATCCAGGGGGCCTTGGCCCCCTTCCGATGCGCATGCTAGCAATACGACTGGTATTACCTGTTTGGTTTTACCTGATTATTAAAAGCAATAGTTATTTTGTTCGCTTGCAGCATTTTGTGACATCATAATACTAATAGTTGATTGCGGGCTCGTGGTCCATACAGACGCGATCATAGACACGAGCACAAAAAATGGTTCGCCACACAGTAGCGCATTACGTAATCGGTTATGCACATGACCAACATTGAGAGGAACAAAACACTTTAACAGCACTTCTTACTTTTTGTATGTTTGGGTTGTATACATTGCGCATTCATTTATTCACCGCACAGAAGCAATACTGATGAGACGCGAAAACGGAAACTGTCGGACATTTGAAGCGAACGGATGAAGATGCGCATCGTATAAAAAACGATACAAATTGTTTCTCAGCAGGGCATCAAAGGTCCTGACACAATGGATAACCTGGTGCGGACGAACACTTGCATTTCTGGGTATGTAATGCGTACCGTAATTCGGTAGGCATTGTTATACGCAGCACGTAAGCGCTTCATACTGGTCTTTGTGTGTTTGCTCCACAATTGGCATGCAGTAGGCACGAAATAGTGTTTTTCACTGCAGGAGAGCACTGATCAAAAGTGCCTCTGAGTTTGTTTGCTGCACAGTACAGTGATTTCACTTGTCTCTGAATATCATCATCATCATGGTTGCTTTTGATCTTCCACAGATTTACAAATTAAAGTGCTGCGGCCGACTCCGTCTTCACGAAACCTCTTAATGGCCGATGATAGTTAAACACAATGCTCCAGTCCAGAGACAAAGGAAGAGAACCTTCTTTAGTTCTCGAAACACCAGCAGTTAGTATCGTTACCGTACCAGTTGAGCAAAAATGTTAACTCATGAAAGAAGAGATTTGTGTTAGTCTTGCTTAGAGCCATGGGCGTTGGAAGGATTTTTTCCAGGGGGCGCCAAATGTAGTGAAGTTTGTTTTTTACCACTCAAAACTAAGAAAACAACCTCTTTTTGCTAAAAATTCCAGGGGGGAACGCCCCCCTCCGACGCCCATGCTTAGAGCAGGTTTTTCTATCCTGGTTAGGCTTTCTGTTGATCTCCAAGGCCTTTGTGACGGTCCTGACTGTGAAAAAACAATCTATGGGTGAATCTAGGAGCTGCGTACATTTGCGATATTTTTTTTATAATTTTGATGACGGCAGGCCGAAGCCTGAATTGTGCTTCTTGCCGGGGCGGTTGAGGTAAACGCTCTTGCCCAAAGAGCGCTACGGCAATTCACTCAGTGGCTGTGGATCGACCATCCAATTTTCCGATTGAGAGGCGGACACTTTACCACTGAGCTACTGCCACCCCGAGGAGATTCTGGATTACTAAATGCTATCAAGTCGTGCAACTTAATAGTCTATGGGGATGAAAACGCCTTTCCAAAACTTCGAATTGCTTTGCAAACAATGGTGACGATGGCAGTATCTACTGCAAGCTGAAACTGATTCTTTCATACCTCCAAGCCTTAAATGAGTCAGGACAGATTGTGTGTTCTAGCATTGATGAGTATCGAAAGGGACGCAACAAAGAAAACTGACTTCGACGGTATCATAGAGTAAACGAATATGCTTCGATAAAGTCACGGAAAGCGTTGTTTTAATTAGCATGTTGTGTTATTTTAAACAAGAAAAGGCTTGATGTATTGGTGTTTCGATGGAATTGTGTCTGTCGAACACAAGTACTGTACATGTATTGCATTAAGTAACTTATGGTACCATCCAAATCAAGTCTGTTTCATTTTAAAAGAAATTGTCGTTTGCAGTTACAATATGCTGTGCGATTTTTTTGTAAGATTTACACTTTGGTCAGTCAGTACCATGTATAAATAATGATAACGGTATTACTTGAACGTTTTGAAATTCTTTGTAATAAAAATGAGTGATTATAGAACCATGTTGTGGTCCTTGTGGATAATTTATACCAGTGGTCGGCCACCATGGGTGGCGAAACCTTTTTCAAAGTGGGGGCACAACTGCACGTCAAAAAAACTATAGAATATTTTTGTAGTTTGAATGTGCAACTGTGACGTCACAGGCATTGAAATATGACGTCATTACCTATACACCATATGAAGGTCTAAATTATATTATTTTAGACAAAATTAAACCACTGTGAAAACGTATCGATGAACCATCTGAAATTCAACTAGGCTATTACACGGGCGACCCAGGTCAACAGCGTTACTCGGGCTCATCATACGATTTGTTGTGACTGAATAAAATCGTTCGACGCTTGCGTCAATGAAATATCCATTTGCTTTCATTCTGGCTGGCATTATTGTTCTGTTATAGTTACGTGATAATAAATGAGAATTTCGCATGTTAGCTTCTCCATTTTTTAATACCGTACGACACAGAGCAATTATAACGCCAGTAAGTCCTCTGCGTACCAGACTCATTGGAGACAGTACTCAAATTTCAGGCTCCAGCTCCGGCCATCAGAATTTTCGCTCCGGTTCCCATATCTTGAAGCTTTTGGCTCCGGGTTCAGACCAATTTGGTCCAAAAGACAGAATAAAACATTACATTATTTGTACAACTGGCTTGCCCCATTAACTATTTCTGTGGAACCGGAAACCAAATTTCAGCTCCGGCTCCACCATCTAAAATTTTTGCTCCTGCTCCATCTAAAAAATATTTGGCTCCGGCTCGAGCCACGCAAAATCGTTTCGGGTCTGGCTCCACACCCCTGCTGCGTATACTAGGCTCATTCATATTAGCCCGAGTTGCTGGACAATTTATCGTTCGTTTGAAATTATTCTCGAATTGGGAACTGTCCATTGGATTGGACTTCAAATCCAATGCTATACATAAATCCAAAAACATTCAGTCCGATATGAATTAATAAAATGATATTGATATTTTATTGCGGACTCATGGTCCATATCACAAACACAAGAGCACAAAAAGTGGTAAGCTATACATCAGCGCACATTACAGAAACGGTGTTTGCACATGACCAACACTGGAAGGAGCAAAGCAGTTTATCCTCACCACAGCTGTATCGTCATTCGCAACAGCACAGAAAATGGATAACCATACAGTAGGGTATTACACAACCGGTGTTAGTACGTGTCCAACATTCAGAGGAGCAAGACACTTTCCCAGCACTTCTTACTTTTGTATTGCTTGGTGTGTACACAGTGTCCACATATTTTTACTACACAAAAGTAATACTGATGAAACGCAAACACCGAAACAATTCACGAACAACTACTGCATATTGGTCTCCATACAGGAGTGTTGAATAATTGAGGAGAAATGAAGATTTGTAAAAAGCATCAGACATTTGAAGCGATCAAACAAAAAAGTTGGATGAAGATGTGTTACAGGCAAGTGCCTGCAACAACTTTATTGCAGTACAGAAAACGGGTTTGCTGAAAAGCCCGCAACCCTGAAACAGCCAGAACAAATTCAAAAGGAGTTGCAGCCAATCAAAACGCATTATTAAATCAGCCGATCCTAAGGCAACGTCATTAAAACGTCAGCAAAATCACAAGACAGTCACAAGACACAAGCGAAATCACATGACGACTAGTCACAACCAGGTGAAAACCCGAGTGCCTAAAATTTACCTGATGGTTCTGGAAGCGTTTAAAATCAGCCAATCACCAGACAATTACGCAAGCAATAACCAATTGGAATACCTGAAGAAAATGGGAATTTCCAAGTCACATGACGATTTACGGGTATAAATAGCGTCTCATTTGGACTGAAAGGGAGTCTTAGAAAGAGTCTCTCTTTCCGCCTCGGGCCAAAAGGTAGAGGTTAAATCATTGTCGGATATTGGGTCTTAAGCTCACTTCGGGCAATGATCAGGAAAGAGAAACTGGCTTGTTCCGCCTCGGGCCAAAATGTAGAGGTCAAGTCATTGTCGGATATTGGGCATTGCGCTCACTTTGGACCATGATCAGGAATCGACAAGTGGTAATTCGCGGCTTGTACCAAGTACCATGTCAGTTAAAATTTATAGCAGAACGAATTGCCCTAGTAAGGCTCTGTTAGGCAAAAACGCTGTGCTGTACCAGTGCAGCCTCGTCATGCTAGTTGTTTAGGCTTGTGCTGTATTCGTGAACGATTTCCATTCGTGCCCTACCGAATTGTTGACAATAGCAAGCACAGTCACTAGTCTCCAACTAAGAACAGTAATTTCGAGACTCTGATTAATGATGAATTTCCGCCTCAAACCGCACAGCTCAAACCGCACAGATCGAGACTCAAGTTAATAACGGCGAAGTATGACTGTGACAACTTCAGTTCCGTAATTTCCAGTTAAGTAAATAAACGTATAGTTTAAGGTACAGTTCTAATAAAGTATTAACTTTTGATCAAATCATGTAGTAATCTACCTGCTCAAATAATGTAGTAGGTCTTAGTAGTGACGATTATTAAGGTATGAAAGTTTCAACTTTATACTTATAAATAACTCGACTGAGTAAGGGAAACCAATTCAGAAAAGTTATAGATCCCTCCACTGCGAGTATTAAGAAACAGAATTAATATATGAGATTCATGTGAGCGTTGTAACATGTCGAGAAGTGCTCGAATTCCGTGAAATCCTTTACTTTGGTGAGTACCATTTCATTCTATTTGAACCTATATGTCATAACAAATAAAGCCAATAAATTAAAAAATTATGTGTTGTTCTAGCATGTATTTTCTGTAGTGAATCGTTTGGAAATAGTTAATTATCGGGCAGTTAGTTAGGCCTGTCAACCAGACTAGTTCCTGCGAGGACGGACATAGGTTCAGAAATGAGAACCCATGCTTAAATAGTTTCTGCTGAATCTTAAATCACAGCGTTGTCACCCCTTTAGGGGTCATGACTTGTGTAACAGATGCGCATCGCATAAAAAATCGATACAAGTTGTTTCTTAGCACGGCATCAAAGATCCTGACACAAAGGCTAACCTGGTGTGGGCGAACACTAACATTTCTGGGTATGTAATACATAATTCGATAGGCATTGTTATATGCAGCACGTAAGCGCTTCATACTAGT
>JGI24021J15306_10006267_pt1 | contig 14289 bp, 8 predicted proteins | sample Ectturendosymbi1_FD_15306 | JGI IMG/M metagenome (IMG submission 15306) | reverse complement strand
GCCTTGCATTCCAAACCAATCCACTGGGACATCCACAGCCAGGTCGGCGACAAGCCAAGGTGCAGATGGGACGAGGATTTTCGCAAGTTCGTTCACACGGTTCACATTGATGGAAGACTTTATTGCTGGGACATGCTGCAGAAAGAATTGACCAATATAATCATAAAAATGATTTGAACATCAAAGTTTGCTACGGTATTTGTAGCGTGGGTTGCCATGAAGACCCGAAATCACTCATCGTTATATTGAAATTACCTTTACATAAGGCAGAGAAGATCTTAAACATGAAACAGTTTGAGTTTAGTTTGAGCCAGGATGAACTTCAATTTCATACTTGACCCTTTCTCGCAGCGTGAAATTTTCCCTTGCAGAAAACCAATGATTGAAGCAACCTCTACAGTACACGATGGTGAAATCATGCAACACAGAAGCAGATTTAATTGCCAAAACAATGAACGTCCGATTGTAATTTAGACCACATTGGCAATTTCTCAGAATCAATTTATGTCGCGCCAGATGTATTCAAGCAGCCGATCCGTCAGGAATGTTTGAAACCAATGCTACTTGTATTGAAACATTACAAGCAAGTCATCTGGCATATCTTAAAATGTCAAAAACGTAGAAAGTGGCTGGCGCTGAGACTGTGCTGAGCTCATGAAAACGCGATTTTTACTCATGCTCTTTGGTTCCATGCTATGCTGCTTCTTCATCAACAGAACAAAGCATGTAGACCAGTACTGTTTTTCACACTTTTGTTAACCGTGCGTAGAACTTTGTGCTTGAAACATTTGATCTTTTGTGAAGCACTTTTCACGCTGACAGATTTTCCGTTAATGTTTCTCGTTTTTAACCAATCACTGGTTTTGATATCTCCAAAGCAAAACTTCAAAAATCTGGCCAGTGCATCGAGTGTTTAGGAATTTCCCGGTTCTTTGTGTTTGTGCGATATACCAAAAAAGAAGGTCATCACTTTAAAAATGCATGTACTGTAGAAATGGTACTAAAATTTCTGATTTATTTCTGATTCTGCACCGCAAATCGTGTAGTTGTAGGGCAAAAGAAAACATCAATGTTTCGAAAGGGCAAAAAAAGCTTCCTCATAAACATTCAGTTCTGATTTGAGAAGAAACTGAGAGCAACTGATGTAATATCGTATCACCAGTTATTCAGTTATGCAGCAGAACATGTAAGTATGCGCATCTGCACATTGCCTGCGCATCTGCACAAAGATTTACCAAAGATAACCGTAATCAGTTAAGCCTATCTGTTTTGTCATGGAGACTCATCAACTGCTTCAACTGATCTTATGAAACAAGCAGGAATACGCCAAGTTGATTGAACTGTGACTTTCGCCATACGTCAAAATCTCTTTCATTACTTGCGTTATGCAGATGCGTCAAAATGACGACTGCTTTTTATCTAAGTCACTGAACCGACTGTCAATATTATTTGAAAACGACCCATTAGTTTAACTAGGGTTTGAAAGCACTGGAAGAAATCACGACATTTTTGGTGTCTTTTTGGATTATGTTTAACAAGTTTTTTTACTGTTACTGGGCCTCATCTTGCTTGAGTCGAGAAAAGGGATGTTTTGAGTTTTCGACCGGACCACTGAAAGACAGGAGGGACACAAGGACTGCTGCAGAAGCATGTAGTACGGCAAACTAGAAATTTATGAACCTATTTTATGGAACACTCTACCCGTTTCGATATTGTTTTTGCAGATTTCTGATAGTGATTGTCTACTCTCAAACCTTTGTTTCACTATGTTGACAGACTTGTGACTCTTGTTAAGACTTGATTGCCATGCTTACAGCTACAATGGGAACGTTTCGTAAAGTATTCTACATACTTAAAAATGATACGGGCTAATTCAGTACATGCTTGCTGATTTTTGGCAAATGCGTTATTGACGTNAGAAATGGCAAGGGATGCAGAAGATGAGCCATTTCAGTGTATGTTTGTGAAAATTTAATATTAGGATAAAGGACCAGAAATGCTTTTCTTGAGAAACATCATTTGGACAAATAACAACAGCAAGATTAGGCAACAAACTAGTTGAACTTTTCTCCATTAGGTTTCCTGGATAAGGCAATAAAAAGTTGATACATTTTTGGGTATTCGATCTTACGTGAAAGGTCAAATGGCGACGCTGATTTTTACGTTGACTGACGTCATTTACCCCGATTTGGATCACAATTTTAACATGTGCACGGATAAATTACTTCTGTTCAGTAAAGAGATGTGAAGAGCAGTTGAAACCAATAAGTTGGTCGTCATCACCGACTTCTCAAGGTTTCGAAACTCTAAATTACCAGCCTGGGCGTCATGATCAATTTCACTAATTTCCAATTTGTCATTACTCACATATTTTAAATGGACATGAAATCTTGTAACTGATCGTTGCAATGCAGTCATTGAAAACGTCTCATAAATCCTCGAATGTTCTGCTTAAGGCAATGCATTCACTGAGGACTAATTACTCAAATTGTTTTCCGTGTAAATTAATAATTTGAGGATATTTGATGAAAACCCAATTTTAATTTCCTCCTCTTGCAGGTGCACAGAACAGATAAGTAGGTCTAAAACCAAGTACGTGATGCCCACCAGAAGACAGAACATCCACGAATCTGTCAAGCGAAGACCAGTAACGAATAAAATGACTATGCCTTTGCAGACTGTGATTATTTTCCAGTTGGAGTTTTTGAAGCAAAATGAAGCAAGTTTTGAGAAGGTTTGAAATGCCTAATACTTACTCTTGGGGCATCGGTTAGAAGTCACGCACCGCTGAGCATCGCCATCCCACACAAGACCACTTCGACAAGCGCATCCTGGCCTGCATATTCTATTTCTTGGACATTTGATTGGTGATCCAATTGTCTTGCAAGTTTGCTGGCAAGGAGTGCATCTATAATACACCTGATTACTGGGACAAGCTGAAAAAAAAGGTTTATAAACCGTCACTGCCAAGCCTTGTAGTTTTTCAAAATGGCAAAATTATTTTTTTCACCATTTATCCCAAATAGGTCAAAATTCTACACTGCAGTCATGAATAATACTTTTATTGTTTCCTCCTTATGCTTTGTAGTAATGGGTTCATAAAGCACGTCATGTAATGTAAAGTAAGTTCGAAATTCGTGAACGGTGATTTGTTGGTTGTTTGTAATAACCAGTGAAAAACAACCTACATGTAAATTTCAGCAGAAGACACTCACAACACGGACTACTTACCAGAAGGGCATGAATTCCTCGGTATACAGTCTCTCGCAAGTTTGTTGTAAAGATATCCAGGGTGGCAAGCACATCCCGGTCTGCACGGTCGGGGACAAAACGGTTGTTTTCCACGGAGGTCAGAACACGTGAGAGGAAAAGGTTGGCATTTTTGAAACACTTGCCGTCCCGGACAAGCTGTGTACATGAAATTCAGGGTTTAAAAACGGACGGCTCATTGTTTAGGGATATCTTTGTAGAATACTCTTTGCCTTTATGTTCGAGACTATGTGCAAGTAAGTGCATGGAGTCGTGTCGACTCCATCCTATTTGCAGCTGATTCATTACAGCAAATTGGTATTTTCCACGAGGAGAGCGCTTCGTACCTGGTAATTTAAGCTTCAAATGGCGGCGAATGACGACACTCACTTTTTAACAAGGTAAAACCTTTTGAAAAGACGTACATCGCATTCTATACCTATGAAGCATTAAACATTTTATTTGTTAGGACGTAACTCATGGCATATTATTTATCTCGCACCGTAGCGCCAGAAGTCATATTTTTCAATGTTCATATTAGCAGGCACTCCTTCCTACCTCTTGGGCACTGATTTCTGCGAACGCATTCTTCAAGGACGTCACTCCAGTAATACCCGTCAGGGCACCCGCATCCTGGTATGATTGCTGCCAGGCAAGCCACAGGTCTGTCCAGGTATTTGCAATCTCTGCCGCAAGGTTTGTTTCTGTGATAGATTTGACCTTTCGGACATTCTGAAATATAATGGAATGCAATGAAAACTTTAGCACTAAAAATTTCCTTTACCATTTATCGAAATATGACAATGTAATGGAATTACAAAAACTGATCTAAACGATTTTTTGCAGACAAACTTTACCATTTGTTGAAATATGACACTGAAATGAAATTACAAAAACTGATCTAAACGATTTTTTGTAGTTTGTTCAATTCACTGAACAATCGACGCAAGCCAAAGAGGTTTTTATAATAAACTCACGTTGAGATAACAGACTGGATTTAACGCAGGTCTTGGATACATCACTCCAAGCAAGGCCTCTCGGGCAGCCACAGCCGGCAAGACAAACAGCTGGACAGATTGGAAGACCACCAGGTTGAGAGATGGTAGGAATGCACGGTTTGCATGTCTGAACACCATCATAGTAAATCTGATTTCCAGGGCAGTCTGTAGAAATAGCTTAGTGCGAATTGACCCAAAAAGTGATTAGATCAACGTTTTTTAACCCTTATCAAGAGCAATGGTGAAAAGAGGCTGCTGATATCAAAATTTTAANTGGACAGCATCTCATTTTTTCGAACGTTCCAATGAAAATCACAAAAAAAGAACAGAAACTACTGACTGCATTCTTCTTTGGTCAATTTCCTTCCACGCAGGTAAAAGTCCGCGTCACATCCACAACAGTAGTTGTCAACGCAAGTTGCTTTCGGGTGCTTGGGACAAGTAGTCACTTGGCAAGGAGCAACAAGGCAATTGACTGGCTTCACTCCCGGTGGACAGGGTGGAGGAACTGCAAGAAAAAGTCCTGCTAAGTAAGTAATAAAATTATGAGGAGTTGAATATCAGCCTCATCACATAAACGTTTATCTGGAAGCTGTGTATTAGTCGTGACGGCCAGTTTTGGTCGAAAGCATTGTCCGGCATTCTATGATGCCTTTAGCCGAGATAAAAGAACTGAAAGCGACGTTAGTCACCTATAAAGTTCCGAATCATATTTGCGACTTCATTTGTTTTGTGGTGACAACGTATGAAGAAAGCTAAGGTATTGTTGGACGCTTGTACGAAGTAGTAACTTCTTTTAGACTTTCCAATATCACAAAACAGCTGGCTAAGGTCTTGACACGTGGAAGACGTTTGCCCTCAGAATTGGTACGAAGACCATAACTTGTTTGTCTGAACTAGATAAAGATTTTTGATTGAGTTCTTCACATTGTTATTAAGGTGAAAAATTCCATCTCGCAGTGACTCTGTTGACGAACTTTTCTTTCACAAATAAAAACAACGCAAAACTTTCCACGAGGATTGCTCTCAAAGAACTTCAAGCAAGTATTTGATTTCATGACAATGTCCTTTAGAAGAATGTTACCTTATACTTATCAATTTTTTAAATAAGATAGCGGGTTTTCAAAAGCAGGCAAACGTTCAGATTCAGCAACATGGTGACCATGACCGTAAATCAGACATGCATTTCTGCAAACGAGAAAGTGATCTATATTTATGACGAATTAGGTGCACGATGATTCTGACGTGATTGGTGGGACATCATGACTGTGGAGATGCTGTTATGGAAGAAATAATATTGNAAACCATGCGTGCAGGGAACCCTTACAAACCGTAGAAGTCACACCTGCNGACTTGCGTTAGATTAAGTAGTTTGAAACTTGTCAGTGATACACTGCGCGACACAAAGAAACAGAAAATGAAAAGCGTGATTTCATCGAGTTTTAACAAGCGTTTTTTCACTTAACGTTAAATTCAATGCCCTTTTGCTTAGCACTGTGGATCAACCAGATGCAATTACGCTCAAAGTTCAAAATATGTTGAAGACGCGTTAATGGTTGAAACGAAAGTTTTGTTGGAACAAAGATCACCGTGGTGATCAAAATATCAAGTGATTTGCATGACCTTCGCACGCAAGCAGGCAACTTTCAAACACAGAGGTTTTAGCTGCAACTAGGAGGACTTAATGTGTAGCTAGAGCCAGGAGGACTTTACATGGTGGTAAACAATAGAAGAGTGTGTGCAGTTTTAACAGGCGTAAAGAAATGGATATAGATAGATTCTACTGTCGGCAATTCATTTCTTCCCAATCATGACACATTATTGATTATTAAATTGTGGAAACTTTGAAAAACATAGTGAAGGAAAAAGCACTTGCGAAGTGAGAACCAGAGCTGAAGCTGCGTCAAAAATNTTAATAACGCAGTGTTTACTTTTGCTGCAAACGAGAAAAACTCATGTGTTATCTAGAATGTACTTTCGTAAAATACTAACATAATTCCAACACATTTTAATGCATGTGAAAACGGCATTTTACATTGCAGAGTCTGCAACAACAATTAGAGATAAGATTTCACCTGAAATGCTCCTAGGAATTACACACAGAAAAGAGTTTCTCTGAGAAAACATTGCAAACACAAAATTCATAGGTAAGATCGGCATGGACCGAACTTCTTTAGCAGTTGTTTTCAAACAAATTCGATCACCAAGATAATTCCGTGACATTCTTTTCTGCTTTTCCAAAATTAAAGAGTTTGTTAAAAATTTTTATTTCTTTTTCTTTTCAAAGTCGTTAAATATAGTTAGCCGGACGTCAATAGGCAATAGTTGGAATGACAATATGTTAGAGGGGTTCTTATTTGCCGCTCAAAGGCGGAGATGATTGAAAACTAATCAATTGTTTATTCGTAGAGTGTAACATTCTATATTTATGCATCAAAGTCATCATAGGTGCATCAAAGTAATAAGATAAATAGGTTTCGTGTGCAAATTGTAGAGATCTACACAAATCTCAGTGATTCCCACAATTCACAAAAAATTTTAAAAACGCCATTTGTAACATTTGTGAAGTAGTATCCTTATTGCAACATAGCCAGCACCATTTCCATGGGAAGCAATATTTCTTGGTTCATTGCTACACCTCAGCGTGTAATCGGAAACATCCATTGGGAATATCACGAAGATTTGCTCACAGCCAAGCAGCCACTTCCCAAAGTATTTATAGAATAGTGGTATCGTATTTTGTCACAAGATTATTTTGNATGACGCCTCGGTTGAATTAAGTTTTATTAATTTGTAACAAAAATAGTGGAATGAACGGTGGAAGTCCGCCACTTTTTTTTGAATTTGAAANGTTTAGACGNGACACAAAGCAAAAGTTTGTTCAAATCCAACTGAATAAAGTTTCAGTAAAACGCCAAGTTGGAAATTTCGACTTACTGATACTTTCATTTTTCTAACCATCATATGTCTTGTTAACAAAACCTGCAAACACTAGCGTACATGATATGTTGAGTGGTTCCTTCCGAAACACTCCACTCACCAAAACACTCCACTCACCGGGATTACCAGGATTGGATGGACAGGAGTTGGGAGGTACACAATGTTTTCCATTCCACAATGTTCCGGAAGGACAAGCGCATCCAGGGTCAGGGCAAGCTTTTCTACAAACGAGAAGCAGATCTCTGTTGCTGCAGGACCAGGCACAGGGAACACAATTGACCCACACCTGATTGCTGGGGCATAATTGCAGTGCTATAATGAAAAACAAGCACATGTATATGTAGCAAGCACTTAGAAACTGCAAAACACATCCATAGGGAAACGATAGAATATTAGAAACGTCGCAGAATGATGCACCATACAAAACATTTCTTAAAACTTCATAACCTTTCCGCGAGTAAATTCACTCCAGTGGAAGTTGCCAGTCACCGTGAAAAAGATTTGTCAGAGGCGTAAGTACTTTCGAACAAGTTTGCCATTTGTTTGGAATGAAGATAATGAAAACCATTTGAGCAATGTGTCCTTTCTTCGGAAGCGACAACAACAAGACGCCAAAATTTTCTGGCTTGGAAAGACCACGAAACAACGCAATATCACATCAAACTCGCACCCAGTGCATGAAATCCACAATTGATTTTTTGGCATTTCTATGTATTGTGCATGTTCTACTGATAGCACGTAATAGCCCTTCAAGTCCCGCGTGCGCCACTTTTTTGCAAGATACTTTGCCACTTTGTAACTCGCCAGCCGATTGCGTCATAGAGCTGTTCAACGGATTTACTCTACGGATTCGGGAAGTCTTCTAGTTTAGATTTAAACATTTTTTTTGTTTTGGGTTTGGAGTTTCTTGTGGGTGACGTCATAATGGGGGCATGTTTTCGCGCCTTTTTGGCTGAGATTACCTGGCCCTGGGCGCCAACCTAACGAGCCATTTTTTGGCTCAAGTTTTTTTTGGAAACTAGGCTATCATCCGAGTTTTTAGAGCCCTTGATTGGCTTTCTAGCATATCTTCAGTAAAAATTATGGCTCAAAAACAAAAAATCGGATAAACATTCAAGTCCCACCAAAGGTAACTTTGGCCATTTTGGCTAAAGGCCATAACTCGCCAGCCGATTGAGCTAGAGATCTGTTCAAACCCTTTAAAGGTGGAGAAAGTCTTGTAGTTTAGAATAAAAAAAAATTAAAGTCTTGAATTTTGTTTTTTGTCGATGACGTCATAATGGGAGTATGTTTATGCATATTTGGGTGATGTCATCGTCCCCTGAGAGTCGACCAAACCCGCCGATTTCGTGGCTCAAGGTTTTATTGGATTCTAGGCCATGATACAAGTCTTTAGAGGGTTTGATTGATTTTCTAGCGTTAATGGTTCCAAATTTATGGTCAAAAAATGCAAATAAATTAGGGGAATCTCCTTTAGTCCCCTAGAGAATATTCAAATAATTTGGGTTTCTTAGCTACAATTTTGGCACCAGAAACGCTGGAAAATCGATCAAACCCTCTAAGTCTAAAAACTCGTATTATAGCCTAGAATCCAATAAAACTGTGAGCCACGAAATCGGCTCATTCGATCGGCCGATGACGTCATCCAAAAAAACGCAAAACCTACCCCAATCATGACGTTATCGACCAAAAACCCCAATCCCAAAACTTAAACAAATTTGTATTTTAAACTACAAGACTTTCCGAGTCTTTAGAGGGTTTGAACAGTTCTCTAGCTCAATTTGCTGCTGATTTGTTGCTGACCAAAATTTACCCTGAGAAGGCAAGTTATACCTTTCGTGTAACGTTTTCATTTTTGTCAAAAATTGGGTTTTTGAGACATAATTTTGGATCCATATATACTAGAAGGCAAATCAAGGGCCCTACAGGTTTGAGTGATAGCCTAGTTTCCAAAAAAACTTGAGCCAAAAATGGCTCATTGGGTTGGCGCCCAGGGCCAGGTAAACTTGGCAAAAAGGCGAAAACATGCCCCCATTTTGACGTTACCCACAGAAAACCCCAAACCCAAAGCGAAAAATATTTTTTAAAATCTAAACTAGAAGACTTCCCAAATCCGTAGAGGGTTTGAACAGCTCTCTAGCGCAATCGGCTGCCGAGTTATAATGTTGCAAAGCTCTGCAAAATTGTGGCGTCTGCCGAACTTAAAGGGCAGAAGATTTTACGTTAATGCTTCAGTTCTGTTAAGTTCAGATGAGCAGCAGGCAATGGCTATTGTCATCAAGTTACCCATCCGAAGACACCTGCGCGGTTCTTCACTGTTTCTACAAAACTGATACCTCAACAAACGTAAATACAAAACTGAACCTCCTACATCTCTAATCGTTCGCCTTTTTGATGCTTTCATATTTCAAACAGTGATAGAATTTGTCAACCAAAATTGCAAACCTTGGCCTAACTTTTATGTTGACTGAGTGCCCCGGGCTGACACAAGCTTTTACTCACCAGGATTACCGGGATTAGTTGGACAGGAGTTGGAAGGAACACAAAGTTGCCCATTCCAGAATGTTCCAGAAGGACAAGCGCATCCAGGGTCAGGGCAAACTTTGGTACAAACTGGAAGCAGATGTTTGTTGCTACAGGACCAGGCACAGGGAACACAGTCGACCCACACCTGGTTGCTGGGACATGATTGCGGTGCTGTAATGAAAAACAAGCAAATGCATGTGTCATAACTCTCGTATGCCGTATATATTGAGCAAACCCTCACAAACCGAAGACTTTACACGCATTGCGAGACTATATATTGTATCATAGCAGGAGTGGGNCCAGGGGAGCGATTGGGGCGATCGCCCCCCTAAAACTTACAAAAGTAACTTTGTTCATGATTTTGTAAAATTCGGAAAACAGAATTCGCGATTCAAGGCCATTTTGCCGTCCATTGTGTTGTCACAGCAGTATTGTGAAGTGTACTTCATCTCTCTTACAGTAGTGAACCCGTAATAAGTCTTGACCACCAAACGTTACTGAAATCACCCCCCTTAACCTTACTCGCTGCATCCGCCCCTGTATCATAGACGTTGCTAGTGGAGGACATATGGTGCAAAGATCCCAAATTGCATTGGACTGGAGATGAGGAATGACCTTTGTCTTTCTTTGATAATTCTCCGTTCAATTCTTGCCCTCAGTCTGTAAAATTTTGCGACGCGGCTGTTTTTAATATAAAGAAATTATATAATAACTGAATTTTTTCAAAACGCACATCTTTTGAGAGGTGCGTTCACCGTATAGGAGGTTACACATAATCGCCAAGTCAAAGAGATTAGAAGGTTAGAGCTTTAAGATCATTGAGTTTAAAATTTCAATGGCCATTATTTGTTTGAAAGTAAAGTGAACTTTTTGGGGGATTATAGCTAGCTCAGAAAATTTGAGAAACAATAAAAGCCCTATCGCGTAAATGTTAATTGAACAACTCCTCAGTCTTCAAATAAATATTCAATGTTTTATTGGCCGGGATAAGAAAGAAAAACGGACCACATTTTTATTGAAGATCAAATGAAATGAAAGAATACAAATATAAATAAAACAGCTGGAGAGAATGAAGTTGAAAGTAGGAATCCCATCTGGACAAAATAACCAGATGAACAAACGATCATTAATTCCTCCCTCTAATCACTATATGCACACATGAGCTTTCANACCCCCAAAAATGACAAAGCCTNCTAGAAGTGGGACGTGTCATGGCTAATAACTAAAANAATTATGAATCAATAGCTTTGATGTCAACAATCATTTTTTACCAATCATCGGAATTATTGGACTAAATTTTTCGTAAAGTTTGAAAAACTTGCTGACGCACTCAAGTCTAAAAATAAACTACTTTAAAATCAATCGACGTAATGCGAAATATGAATTACGGTAATGGCGGTTATCTCGATAGTTGCAACAAATACGCAGGATATATTTTCAGAAGAAAAATACACGTTTGTAAGAAACATCAGCGCAAATCACAAACATGTTTTGACATGCTTAGTTAGCAGACTCATTCAAGCGTAAAAAATATTCTGAAATCGCTGCTTGGGGTAGCAAATAGACGAGAGAGTGTTTGACATGTGTAAAACACAAACTTTTTACACAATAGATCTCTGACATTTGTATTAGAATGCTTATAAAAAAATCTGTGTCCTGTTGAATATCAATAGTTTCGTACTAAACAAGCCAGCAAAAACAATTTTACAAAAGAAAAACCGCTCACCCAGAGATTGTGCTTGTACACTCCCCAAGCTTAGAACGATGATGCCAATGAGCGTTTCAACCATCATGCTGGTAAGCTGACAAATATCATATATTCCTTCAACTTTCCCGGCTGGCTCATATATATGAGTAAGACCGCTCCTCAAAACCTAAACGCAGGGTTTTTATCATCAGTTCTCGAAAAACACAATTTGCTTCAGGCAAAGGATAGTTGTTTTGGCGCAGTTGATTATTGCCTGACAGATCAGAGACCTTTCATTGAAAGCAGTAATTGGAATAATTAGAACCGTAATTACGTCAATTGCTCAGGGTTTGGAACATGATTGAGGAGGAGTGTGCGCATGAAAGAAACAGCAGGAAATCTCAGAATGGTTTTTACTCATCGGTCGCATTTGTTGCTAATCCATCATCCTGCCCAAAAGTTTGAATTATCAATAAATTGGATTACTTTTCAAAAATTAAAGCAACCGGTCTCTACCACGTGTGATTTGCTTCTAAAAAGTTGCACTTTGGAATGTTTACCAGTTACGCCATATCGACCTTAACCATGCAAGGGTATAACAATGTAGTTCAGTTTAGGCAACAACATGTCAGATGGTAGGGCGTGGTTGCGCGTCGTTGAAAATCTTGCTATAAGCACCAAGAATAGGTTCCCTACATAAATAAAAATGCGTTCTAATATCATGTTAGATGGATTCTTTCAGTTCGGACAAATTGTTTTTAACTAAAAGCAAAGAAAGTATTTCATTTTGCCCCTTGCAAGAAACAACCGTTTTTTGATTGGATGGAACAGAAAGATTAAAATGATGAAGATGCAAAAAATGCAATCGCAAAGATTGATTTCCAAGTGCGTGGTATGTTCAACTCAATTCTTTCCGACAATCGCTGAACAAAAACAAACCCATTGGCATGAGCAAGAAAATGAACGTGTCGTTCCTTGCTGAAGCCGTGCTAGATTTATTGAAAACAAAATCGGTCGAATTTACGCTTTGTTTAAAAACTTTTTGAAAGGAGATGGTTTCCGCCGAAACGCCACTAAAAGTCCATCTTCACAGACCCTAAAAATGTTTTATGGTAAACGTGTCCTGGGTGACGTCATGCACGTGCGCAAACTCAGTCGAAAACGTGATGTTAGTCATTGGTCGAACTCATTTGACCTTGTCGGTGACGCGAGGAGCTTGAATTTGGGAAAAAACGGCTTCGCGATGACATAATTGAAATAACAGCCTGCTGAAATCATATTCTGTTGCAAGTCGATCACTCTTGAACGAGAATGCTAAGGTCTTTCACGAAGGGTTTGCGATAATTCAGAGCGAATTATGTTCCGGAGATATAGGGATTTGTGACGTGAAGCGAACACTGAAAAATCACCTGCCGCAGTAACATGACAATTACAAGTGGGTTCGNGGCAAGCACGTGACTCAATTGCATTGTCAACACAAAGCTCAAAATACGGTGTTCATCTTAATCTGCCCATCTATCGNAAAATATTACAAGCGATAAACTAGCTCCACCCTTGAAGCATGGTCAACTTTTCGTGGCAAGTACATTATAACGTTGGTCCTTATCTTGCTACACATGGCTTCATAACTTTTAATGCAACGTGGTCAACTATTTTTGACCTACGGGGCCATTTTACAAAAGCGTGACGACTCGCCGGCCACTTTCAATAAAATTATGTTTAAAACAACAGCTTCACAAGATTTAAAATTGAAAAGGGAAAAGAGGTGAGTTAAGTGAGTGTGCCATTGAAATTATTTCGCAATAGAAATTTATTACAAATCTTTATCAGTGCGGTGTTTATGGTTGAGACTGACACTGTTGTTCGTTTAACAATATCAATATTTTGTGGTAACAAGTCGGAGACTATAGTCCGGTGTATCGTCAGCCATTAGATTTCTGTTTAGATTTGATTTGCTTCATGGTAGAAAATGTACGTAATCTCACACACGTGTATGTGGTTCCAAAGCAATACCGGATTAACAGTAGTAGCTAATGTAGCAATTGCTATGGGCCCCTGGCTTTTGTATTGTTACGGCGCAAACAAAGTCGAAACCCGAGTACACTCAAAACCCAGAACACGTTCAACGCGACAGCCCCGGCACCAACTAACTCCGCAAATATGATGCGTGCAACAAAAGTAAATCGCGAGCCGCCTCAGGCTAGAAACGCTGCACTTATTGCGAAGCGAGCGCGGCGCATTCCTCTACATCCCCCTCTCTTGAAAGAAACATACGGTCGAAACAAGTGAACAACGGATAACGAACATAAAAATAAAAAAATATTGAGGCAAGCGATAACCGTGCATTAACTTATAAATTCAATCGACCCGGCGCTTTTACTTCCCGGCCATAGCGTGNANATGCTGCACCATCATCGCGAGCAGCAGGGACATGTCCGTCTCCTTCACGCTGCGCTGCTTCGTCGTAAGAGGGAACCGCAATAATTAATCGGTGGCTCCGCCGGTTTGTCCGGCTTCCTTCGCCTTCTACGATGTACGAACGCGGCTGTGAGTGAATCGTACTTTAGCCAAGCACAAGTTTCTGGCTGCAGCGGCGGCAGATTTCGAGCACGATGTCGTCTGTCAAAGTCTTCTTTGTCTCTTCTTGATGTGAGCATCTGCTTCCTGAAATTGCTTCAGATAGCGCCACTCATGACGAAGTACCTCAGGCCTTACCGGAATACGGGACCTCAATTTCCGTCCCATGCAAAGCTCGGCAGGGGAGCATCCATGCTGGAGCGGAGTCGAACGATAAGCAAGCAGCGCGATGTATGGATCAGCGGCTTTTTGCAATAAGCCCTTAATTGTTTGCACTGCTCTTTCCGCTTCTCCATTGCTTTGAGGAAAGTG
>JGI24021J15306_10006266_pt1 | contig 14289 bp, 8 predicted proteins | sample Ectturendosymbi1_FD_15306 | JGI IMG/M metagenome (IMG submission 15306) | reverse complement strand
TTTTGAGTTTCGACTTTCACATCAGGCACATTCATCTGATGCAGTTCCCTCTGACTTAGCCGAATTCCATGTAGTGGCACTTGTGTGACCACTACATACCCTACACAAACTCATGCTTTGATTTCAACACTGAGGAATTGCAGTGCTATGGGTTTTAGGTTCAGGGTTTTAGGTCCATGATTTTAGGCTCAGAGTTCTGGGTTCAGTGTTTTAGGTTCAGGTTTTTAGGTTCAGGGTTTCAGGTTTAGGTTTTTAGGATTAAGGTTTTAGGTGAAGGGTTTCAGATTTAAGGTTCAGGTGTAGGGTTTTAGGTGTAGGGTTTTTGGTTGAGGGTTATTTGTTCATGTTTTCTTGTTTAGGGTTTTTAGTTAAGGGTTTTAGGTGTTTTGCTGAAATCAAAATAGCGCCAGAAGATATTTTGCCTCAGGAAGAAAATTAGACATTGCCAATTATTTAGTGGGCCACGGGCAATTAGCCTAATTACTTTTTTGACAATTGTTTTTTGTTGTGTGTTGTGCCAATTATAACTTTTTGGTTAGATGTCAATTACCCACAAGCAATAGTACGGCGAAATTTAACCACTGAAAATAATTGAACTTAGTCTTAGATCTTTAATTATTCTTCTTTTTGTCACCCTAACCCAAACCCGACACATTTACCTTATGACGAATTCCTAACCCATCATCAAATTTGTCAGCGTTTTTTATATGAAGAATACTACTCTGTGCATGCGCACATGGCGTGAAGTCAGAAATTTCGCAAATCAGAAAATTCGCTTGACACCGGAGCCAAAAACTTTTAGAGGCTGGAACCGGAGCCGGAGCCAAAAATAATAGATGCCTGGAGCTGGAGCAGGAGCACGAAATTTGAGTTCCGGCTCCACAGCCCTGCCAGACCTTGTAAATTCAGAAAAGGTGAAAAAATTCCCTTCCATAAGCGCTGTAGATCGGTGGTTCTCAACCTGTTTTCTCTACCATGCCTTCTTGTATTTCAATCTCCCCTGACTTTAAATGGGTAGTTCAAGAGAACACTTTCCCATTCAAAACTTTCCATGTTGTAGAGCAGGTGAGAGCTCGCGTACCCCTGGAAATCGGTTGGCTCCCCGCTGTGGGAGTGACCCCACCAGTTATCAACCACTGCTTTATGTACTATCTTAATGAACGAGGTCATAAACATAATCTTTCTGTTTTGTCGAAAATGACTTTTTTAGCTTGTTTTGCTTATTAAAATGCTTTTGTAAGAAAGGATCGTTTGTTTTATGCATTCGTTTTGTTAAATCCTCTAGAATTTTAAAGAAATATTTACAACCTCCCAGCAAAACAGCGCTTCTTCAAAAAGGCTGCACAAAGCTTATAATCACACCTATCGATTTTGCGTTACACCATAAAAAAATGCAAATGTTCGCCAGCATCCAGTTAATCATTGTGTGAATATACTTGTTGCCTTAATTCTAATTTTTTCTTTTTTTTTCAATGATGTAAGGTAGACCTTCATCTAACATTTATTCCGTTCACTGCAAATGTTCGAGGTTCTTTGCTGGTATCCAATCTTTACCACTATGCAACAGTTCTGCGTGACAATGGTTGACTTCAGTATTTGGTGTGAGTTGCTTCAATCTTTGTTTATCTTCGGCAGTGACTGCGGGCAGGACCTCTGAGAGAAATTTTACCAGGGGGAAAAAGACGATACCGCCCCGCCCCCCCAGCTCCAGGCGCTCTCGTCGAAACCTGTATAGCTGTTTTGCATATTATTCATAATGTACGAGTGACAAAAAGCTACCATGCTACGATTTATAAATTGATTAATTGTTACTGGCTTATTACTGGCTTAGCGGACTGTACACTAGTAATTTTAGGCTTGATTACAGAAAATCTTAACTTGCGTACGTTGATACTCCCGTCCCTCAGAATCTACTGGACCTGGATACGATGTACCTCTTGTAACCCCTCTTGTATGCGCTGACTCCGGTAGGCTACGTACAAACGAATACCTGCCCTGTGATGTCTAGCGCATAACTACGTATTTTTGTATTCTTGTCTTTTTTGGCTATTCTATCTGATATGTTATGGGATTTTGGTCAAACCAAAAACATTTCCTAGTGCTTCAATCTTTTTTAGATTTTAGTTCTGGTGCATATCAGAAACGACACCATCATGCGTTGGGTCCTTGACAATGAACATTGAATTTTTTGCTTCACAATAACGCAGTGTATGTTTTACCATTGGATAGGTCTCAGCTCCATAAATTTGCAGAATTTGTCTGTGTATGACTATTTTTGACGTAAAAAAGTTTCCGGTTTTGTTGAGAGGAAGAAAACCGACTCACAAAGATCTTCGATTCCTTGCAATTTTCGCCATTATCCCCGCACGGCATAATTTGAAACGCTATTTGGTGCACTGTTCATTAATGATAGAAATTTAAACCGCAGTTCCAGAAAATCGATGTTTGTGTATTTCATTGTCGGATCTCAAGCGCTTCAAAGCTCTCCAATCTTCAAAAAAACATCTAGCCTATACCTACAGAAACTACTGTACATTGAACAAACCCGTTTTCTTAAACGAAAGTAAAAATTACAAAATTCACTTGTGAACTTAGTTTTTAGATTTGTAGTTTGTGTGATTCAACTCAGTTTGTAGCTTCACTTGTCTGAATATTAACCTATTGGGTGTTCATTCAACAGATTTGAGGCACATTGGCAAAAGCGTTTAAATTTTATTTTTTGGGTTTTTGTTTTGCATCAATGTCATACTTGTAGCCTACTTCCAACAACCTGAATTTTAGTTTCCTGCAACCCTCTGTAAATAGCTCAAGTTTCCCATCCGTTTAAAAGCCAAAAAGGTGTAGCCACAGGTTGAAAATCGCTTGTGCTGGCCATAGCCTACATGAAAAAGTTCGCATTTTAGCAGTGACATTGACAGTTGTTCAATACCAATTCGTTTTTTACGATAACAAACTTGCGGAGATAAAAGAAAAATGCTTTACGGAGTTATGAGTCCTTGTCTGATCCTTAACATTCCACAAGTTCCGATCGCTTTTGTTCGGTCCAGAGAGTCAAGCGCTTGTACTGGGCGTGTTGTTTCGGTAAGTAGAAAAACATTTTAACAACGCTGAAGCGTTTCAATACAATCATGCCGTAAGACATGTACCGTCAGAATCTGGCCTGTTATTCGCATTTTCTGTGACCGTGTGAACGTTGTGTGAATGACTGTGACGTCATGCTGCTTTATTTAGCACATAAAAGAAATAATCGCTGCTGCCACAAGCAACGTGGAATACCAAACTTTTAGATTTTTGTTTTAATTACTTGGCGCTTAGAAAACAGCAAATCAGTTGATTTATTGCTGCTAGCAGAATTGAGAGATATTGTTGCTCCCTTTTGGCTAAATTTCTTCTGGCCTATTAAAATAAAAATAGCGTATATAGCAATTAGCAATATGACTAATTGTGCAGAGGGTGTGAAAAAATAACACATAAATGTTACGTATGCTTGAATATTACTGATTGTTACTCTCAAGCAGAGTAAGCATCTTATGTGAAGTTTAAATCTTCTAAGCCAAGAAGAACCTTCCACGAAAAAGCAAATGTTTTTTTCCGTGTTCCCATTCACGAAAAAGAAACATGGACTTAATTTAGGTTTTTTCGATGCATTTTGTGATTTGAATATTTTTCTTCAATTTCTTCACTCAAGGTTGTGGTGATGCTTCAACTCATACACAGATGTAGAGTGAATTGATAAAAAATAAACAAATTATGCAAAAATGTGAAAGGGCGATGGATTTCAACCACAATTCAAGGTTTTCTGACTTTACGTAATGCTCTGTATTTTTGCTGATGCGAGAACAAAAATGCAATGGAATTTTCCAAATTGCGCGTTTATTAAAAATGAATTAGGCGTAGGGCTACTTTTAAATAGCCTACCATTGTTTTTCTTCTGTTGATCAGCAGTTGTAATTATGAAAAATCACAAAGTTCAAGAATTAACTCTTAATATTTGATATTTAGGCTAACTCGCTACATGACAGCTGAAATCAGTGCCTTGTTGATACACAGCCTTTTCAAATTTGAAACAAAGTATTTTTCAATAGAAAATCTTATTCCCTGTTCTGGAAGGCTATTATGTAGTATGTAGCCTATTGGCACTATGATACAGTATCTACTGTTAATGAATAGTCAGTTTCATCAGTTGGCAGATGCAATCATTGTGTCAGCCAGTACTGCATCAGATTTAGAGGATTTGCATGAGCAGTTTACAGTTGGTTGATGAATTGTTTGCGTCAACCGCTAACTGCTTCGGCTTTGAAAAAGCTTATCTCATGAATCAACTATAGAATAATCGCAAATCAACCGCTGTGCAAGATGGACGTAACACCCAAGAAGCGTATAAAGATGGTAGCCGAACACACAGCTAAGACGTATAGATAGATTGCTGCAGTGGTTGGTGTGAGTATTACAACTGTCAGCCGTGTCATCAACTTGAAACAGGATACTGTGTAGGTTTCTCGTAAACGCAATGGGATGTGTGGTCGCAAGATGAAAACCACCCCAGGAAACGATGCTCAGCCTACTTAGGCCTACTCAGACAAAGGAAAAAAGTCCCCGCAAAATGACCGGCGCACTTGATACGGATTTGAAGGAGAAAAGTATGCAAATCTGTTCCTCTACAACAGGGGTGGCCAACAGGTCGGTGGTGATCGGCCGGTCAATCGTTTAGTCTCAGCTGTTCGATCACGCATGGTTTTGAATTGAATTAACAAGATACCTAAAACGAACATTTTTCAAACAACATTCCTTTTTATTGAATTTTATGACATTTTTTCTTATGTCTTTATTACCGATCGGTCGATCGCGAGTTATCAACAAATTGTCTAGTCGATCCCAACCAAAGACAAGTCGGCCACCCCTGCTCAGAAATTTGCAGACGTCTCATCGTAGTTGGTCGAAAGGCCAGATGAACAGTGATAAAACAGCTTTCAAACAAAGAAATTAAAGAAAAACGATGTAATTGGGCAAAGAATTCAAAGATTGAAAAGTGGATGAAAGTCGTCTGCAGCGATGAAGACCATTTCTTTATACAAGATCAGAGAGGTCAGCACATTCGAATGTCATCCGAAGAGAACACTGGTGATTTCCACATATATCAGTTTGTTAAGCACCATCAGAAAAAGATATTTTGGGGATGCTTTACTGTAGTTACTGCCGTGTCGGAAGCCTTTAGTCAATCGACGGAATGATGCGCTCCCCACAATATATTGACGTTCATCGAAGAAGAGTTGTTCCAGAGCTGAAAATGATATTCTGATGGTTTCGACATCTTTCAGCAGCACTTGCCCCCTGTCACACATCGAAAACGATGAAAATTTCTCGACAGAGAAGATATACCCATACTTAATTTGCCTGGGAATGCTCCGGACAAAAATTCAGTTGAGAATTTATGGGCGATATATGCAAAAGTCGACTTCGTGCTGTAATATGTACGACCATGGAAAAGTTCATTCAGGCTCTGCTTCAAGTATGGTACAAGGAAGAGAAAAATTGTTAGTGATTATTCAAAACCAGCAGGCTCTATGCCAAACTGCGGCAAAATGCTTTTGAAAAGTAGAAAATTTCATATTCGTTGCTAATGTGCCTTCATTTGAAGTTTTATTGCCAACTACCAGGTAAAATGAAACTGATCCCTTGTCTAGTACATATCCGTCGCTTGTTTCAGGTTATTTGCACAAAGTGTAGGAGAAAAGCGAGAAATCTACTTTTGTGTCAATGTAAAGCAAATTTCCACATGCTGTAACTTACAGAATCGGTAAAGATCACGCACTTTTTTGCAGTTATAAAAGTTTCCATTAATTTTTTTACTCCTAAAATATTTTGCATTTGTCTTTTTTTACCGAAATCATCTCACGTTTTCTGATGAAACAGTCAATGTTTGAGGATCTTCACTGTCTGACCGTAACAAGAATGTAGTACTGCAGAGTTTGTTTTGGTTACATGGATGTTACTGACAATGATTTTCCTTTGTATGCTTTACTATGAGCACATCATATTGCAAGAACGAAAAGGAACCATTGTCCACCTCATTGCTTCAATGGAAACACTGGGCATGTTTAAGTAATATTAAAAAACAACAACTATTGCCAATGCGGAGCAAGCAATATCAGTACCTTACTTTTATCTAACAGATGTAGCTGTAATTTAAACATTTCAAAGAAACATATAACCCAGAAAATTAACAATAAAAAAAAACGAATTTGGTTTGGAAAAACAGCAGGCTGAATTGAAACTCTACCGCCAATTGGACAATTAGTCTGTGTTTAAATAGTGGCAAGCAAGCGTTTAGAACAGTGGTTTTCAACCTTTTTCATGCAGCGACTCATTTTGCAACCCAATCTAACTTAAACCACCCCTTCCGAAAAATTCCAGTCAGGCATATGAAATACAGTTGTTTTTGTACAATTCTACTTTAAAACAGAAATTTGCTTTAAGTTATGCTATAACTTCCGAATTAGCCTATATTCCACGCAATGCTGTATGATCTATTGACTGTGTGAACCATTATTTTGTCGCAAAAAGCAATACACTTACTTGCTTGCTAAGAAGAGAAGATCATAATGAGTAAAAAATTCTAGCAAACTGCTTTATCGTTTCGAGCGTGGTAATTGACGGCCACGGTTAGTGCGCTGGAGTGACGTTTCTTTTGTAATGTTTGGGAGAACGAGTGATTCATTCACTGTGCTGCTCGCCGTCAGCGGTTTTGGTTTGGAGTTAGTTGGCTGATGCCCAGTGACGGATTTTATGCATAGGCCATGGACTAGTTCCCCGCATTTTGGGGGCCCGCGCAACTCTTTCCTATGACGACTTAATATTAACTAAAAATTTGCGAAACTGCGCAGAGGCATAACTTCACAATTTACCTGGAAACGGGAGAACATACAAATGTCTACTTTAGACTCTTATCAGTACAGTAACAACACCACAATACTGTGCATCTGGGCATGAGATAGATGCAAGCCGTCTCTATGAAAGCGGTTACAAAAGAACAATGAAAAAGGAAAAAACGGTACTTGATTGATCTACAATTTTTCATTGACAAAAAGATCGCAACAACGCCAGACCGCAAGACACTACAAAACTCCGATGAAAATCAATGTTGTCAGTATTGGATCCTATGTTTGGTTGTTTTAAACTAGATTTCCCGCAAACAGAGATTGCTTGTTGAAGCTTTTTATCAGGGTTTCCAAACTTTTTTGTAACATAAGCTGTTGCACACCAGTCCGAGGGCCGGGCATCTTACGTCATGAGGTTGTTTCGGGATGTGTTAAAATTTGCCAAATCAAGAAATTCTTCGCAAATATATTATTTTTTCATTAATGACAAAATCTCTTCGCGGGCCGGATGAAATGGCGTCGCGGGCCATAGTTTGGAGACCCCTGCTCTACATATGTTAGTTAAATCAACAAGAAGACCCCTGCTCTACATATGTTAGTTAAATCAACAAGAAGACCCCTGCTCTACATATGTTAGTTAAATCTACATATGTTAGTTAAATCAACAAGAAGTTTCTCGTTAAGTTTTACTTGGAAAACTGTGTGTACATTGGGCTTACTTCATAGGGTTAGCTGAGGATGTTGCGACAATACTTCGCTGTGCAAAACTTGTCTTCATGCTGTTTATTATCAGCCTATAACATAGATGATCAAAACGTTATATCTTGTATTGCTTGGAAAATGATAACTTGAAAACGGCATAAATAAGCCCTGTGTCCACTGAATGGATTGTGTTTGTTAGGTTCATGAAATATGTGGTTACTATTACTATAAAAAAGAAGTTTGTGTACAGGTAATCAGATCTACAGCTAGACGATGTTTTCGAGAACGGCAACTCCGTCCCGCATGAAAATGTATATGTTCGAAAAACAAACCTACTGAAAACGCTACAAATCACGGAATTTAACGAAGAGAACTTCTGAACTACACGAAAGAGCTATAAATTCCAAGAAAAGATCGCAATGTCATTTGTTCTTTAGAAAAATGTACGAAAGGCTTTTATTTCTGTTGAAGGCAATCGTATAACTAACGACGGCGCAACAAAAGATATATTTTTGAGGGGGCACTACATATACGAGGGACACACTTTTTTCACGGTTTTCAGAAAAATGGCAAAATAGGCCACATCTGCTCGGGGTCCCAAAATTGAGATAGCCTAGGGCCCTGCGCTCTCTAAATCCGTCTCTGCTTTTGCTTCTAGTGTTAGTAACTTTATGGATTTGTTACTGTAGTCTGCGCACTTTCTCTGATCTTGCTTTAGTCGTTTTCGTCATTTCACTTGTAAGCTTTTGCTAACAAATTTTCTGGACTGAAGATGCGTCGCTGACGTGAAATCGATTTCCTAGCAAAGCAAATTGCGATCAGATTCGGCTACGTCACACTTGTGGTGTCTTGTTGCTGAGTACAAAGTGACTTAGGATATCACTATGTTGAATAAAGACTCATTTATTGAATTCATGCACATGGCAGCATCAGTGAGAGAGACCCGCGCCATATACAAATCACTCCAAAGCACAACTCATTGAAAACTAGAATAACTCCCGAGTAAAGTTAGCTACCGCAATCAGATATCTAATTTACAAAGACAGCAGGTTCATATGTCATAAAGTCAAACGCAACAGTACTGTAGCGGTCACAATTACGCTCGTACCTTTGTAATGGTCACAATCACACTTAAAACTATTTTGAATGAAAAAGTAGGCTACCACTTTTGCCACGTGAACGTATTATTTTGGCTACGACAAAAAGTGGTTCCTCTATGAAATATAAAGTATAGAAGTAACTATGAATGCTGTTCTTTTTGCTACACATGTTGTATCGCAGCGTAATTATGAATATTTTAATCAGAAGCTCTCACGACCCTAGAAAAAAAGCAAACGAGCCCCACGGGGTCGCAATCTCCAGATTGAAAAACACTGGCTTAGAAGATGCATAGCGACTCAGCACGAGGCAGAAAACAAAATTTGTGAATAGACGAACGTATTTTTTATGATTACAGTTTTCAGACGTAGAATTGATTTGCCTGATCTACAGAAAGACTTGCAAAGGTTTCCTATTTTGACATCTAATTATGGTTTGTAACAATCAGCTGTAAAGCTTGTAATTTTGCTCGTGTTTTATTTCCGCTTTCTGGTGACGCAAAGAAACGTGAAACATTTTTCTTACCTATTTCTCATCTTATTCTAGGCTGCCTGCCCGTAATCCCTGCTTGAAGCATACAGATATACCCCTAGTTTTTGCTTCAAGTTTGCTCGCCTGCAAATTCTTTTACTCTAACAGTGCTCGGCAACAATTCACATTTGAGAGTGAGCACATAAATAAGCTGCTCTCAACACTTATTTTGCCGTTTTCGTGCTCCAACTGATTTTGCCGTTTTCTTCCTCTAAGCTCCTGCTTCGACTCAAGCCGGCTGCACAGTTCGGTAATTTTGGAAGTTTCTGTGAGTCGTTGCATCAAATTTCCTTACATCATATCGGTAACAATAGCGGTCTGAGGCAAGTCAGAGGGCCCGGAGACTTGAGACAGACAAACAGACTTTTTCAAAGTGAAGTCCTTGAGACCTTACCTTCTTTTTGTGACGGAAACAGCAGTTTGCCCTGACCTAACTGAAATCCGATACTCCCTGTATTGAATGATGAAATCTATTCATCTGTGGCGGCCTGACCGGAGGGACTCAAACTGCCGCGGAATATTGTGATGCCTAGCCTAAAGAATTTTTCCTCATGACATTTTTACGTATGGTGCAGAAATACATCATAAACGCAATTAAGTTGTACTTTTTATACTGTTTTAGTTTATAGCCTATATCATAAACAAAAGTATTTAGGTGGACAACAACTACAATAGACTTGCTGTAAAGTTTGCAAAATTGTTAAGGGTACATCAGCACAAAAATAAAATTTAAGTAGTTTTTTTTCGTATAAATGGTTTACCACAATGTAACAGCGTCCGATTTTGTAAAAACAGAAATTTTCACAAATATTAGAACGCCCAAAAATGTAGCATTTTTGTCTTAATCTGTATTTTTTTCTTTGAACACACAGCAGTTTCAACAAGATTGCGCTCCTCCTTATACTGTCAGGGATAATTCTGAATTTCTTAACCAGAGTTTCAAAGGCCGTCTGACTTCATCCAGGACGTAACAAAATTCGGTGTCCTTATTCACCCAGCCCTTCAGACCTTTTCTTGTGGGGATATTCCAAGGACAATGTGTGCAGAAATAACCATAGGACAGTTAGGGAACTCAAGGCTTAAATCACGCAACTCGTCATCACGATCCCGAATCAGATGTGCTATTGAGTTATTAAAAACCTCACGGTAAGACTCAGTGATTGCGTGAATTGAAACGCATGGCACATAGAGAATTTCATGCACTGTCGAAATTGACGCTGAGGGCAAAAAGTGAAAATCACCAAACTAGTTAAATTGGAGTGTGAAGAAAAGTACAAAGTTTTCTGAATAATATTCCCCAACAAATGCTATCATTGGACAAATGCATCGTAGAGTTAAATCAAATTTAAAGATTTGAAAGGGACATAAAGTGATGCATTGTTTTTGGGACACCCTGTAGAAAAGAAAGATTAACTGCATATGTTTCAAACCGCACTTTGGTACGACACATCAACATGAAACAAGTTGCAAGTAATGATTTAACCAAATTTTCGCTGCATTTGGTGGCATTTTGCGCAATTCTTGTTTGAGCGGCATTTACCGGTCGAAATAGTTTTTGAAGCTTTCTTGAAACAAAAAGTATGGAAAATTTGTTAAACGCAGAAACCGTTTCTACGATGAAATCTTGCGGTTGAAGAAACTCGAAAAAAACTAAACATATGATAATGCAAACAACATACATTTTTAAACCTTTGTCTACCTCCTGGAAAAGGACACGACCCAGCGAAGTGGCTGGGACATTTTCGGTCATAACTCTCCTACCGATAAAGGTAGAGATCTAATCGAACTCTGAAGATGCGGAAAGTCTGGCCTATAGTATCTATTTGAAAAATGGAGCAGTGTTGGTTTTCAAAATGTTGTAGGGCAGCTTGACGTCACCGGATGGTCACAGGGATGTGATCAGGACCTGAGAAACGTTTTCCAATGGGAATTTACTTGTTTTCATTTTTTAAAAACTAGACGAAATTCTGCAGTCTTTAGATCCTTTGATTGGCCATCTAGCGTGATCACAAATTAGTATGTTTTGGACAATTCTGAAATTTTGACTGAAAAACAAATGGAGCTACATCAACATCTCAGACAGTGCAAGAACATTTTTTGACAGCTCATTGTTTGCGGTATCTTTTTCGTTTGTGTCGTGTCGCTTTGTATTGCAGGGAAACTCCATTTAGGCTCTTTTTCATAATGGTAGTGTTTTTTTCAAATGAGTGTGAAGCGAAAATTGTGCCCGTTGAAAAAAGTGTTTTTACACAAAAAATGTCAGTCATGCCGCCATATTTGCGAAAAAAAGTACAAAAAATCTTTGTCACCTCTTTAGGGGATACAAGGCCATAGTACATCCACACTGTATTGTGTCATTCCGAATTGCGGTAATACATTGGATTTGTAGCAACTAGCGAAAGAAAATGCTAAAACTAGGCAAAAGATTCCCTGATCTTCTGCATAAATCTGCATGTATCTTTATGACCAAATTTTATGGGAACAAAATCTTTTGATAACACAGCGGAAAATTGGCTAGAGTCGCACCTTGTCTTCTAAAGGATGGGCTTGTCAGAGCCTTTTGAAGATCCCAAATGCAGCGTATCCGCTTGTTCCCCTCTCTCGTCACGTCATGTCACAATCACCACTGGTGCCAGCTGTAGTGAGTTCTGGAGCATGAGCTTTTAGTGTTGTGAGTTTTAGAACGTCGCAAAAGACCGACTGAGGCCAGGGTCACGAATACTGTGCATAAAAGAGAAGTACAGATAGAAGAATACATATGAAAAATTGAAGGCAAATGCTTTATACAAAACTGCTACGCAATTATATCATTGCAAAATCCTAAATCATTTCTTTGGATATAATACCCATAGAAAAATACAGAAAATAAAAGCAATACTGCAATGTAATGCTTTACTTGATAATTATTCTAACGTCAAAGCAATAGTTTACTTAGCTGTGGCACTGCAAATTTATCGATTGTTTCGTCAAAAATCTAATGTTTTGTGAATGTGTCACATGTCTAAATCTACAGAATGTTTAAGGCCAATGACGCTCCGTGAGAAGTTCTCTGCTAGCAACTTTGTGACCTGATTTTCGGTAATCGTGTCCATGGACATGTTCAGTTTATAGGTCGATTTAATATATAGAACATAAAGCAGTAACTGAGAGTTCACAATTATGACTAAAATACTCAACAACACCAACTCTTCGAGACTGGGGGTACAAGAGTGAAGAGGTACATCGTGCCTGGTGGGTACTGCCGTACTGGAGCCCGGAAGGATGAAAGTACACACGCTAATTTTTTTCTCTAATCATGCTCAAAACTACTAGCTAGTTGGCAGTATAACAATGAATCTATTTCTAAATCTTTGCATAGTAGCTGTTTTATCGATAGTCTGATTACAATTCAAACAAGCCATACAAGTTTGGACGAGGGCCCCAGTAGCTAGAGAAGGCCGGTTTCGCTGTTCGTACCGCCTGGTAAAATTTCTGTCAAAGGGCTTTCTCAACGCAATTGAACAGCTGCAATTAGAATCTCGCTAAAGTAGTCGACATTTATTTGAGTATCCCACGAACAAAAATGATCATAACTACTGTTGTGGGAACTTTTTCCCCAAAACACAATTTCAAAGAAATATTAAAAAAAATAAAAATTTTGATTTAGGTGAGGGGTTCGCCTGGGAGAGGCTCGCAAAGTGGGGGTGTTTTCGTTTTTTTGACCAATTTTGACGGGCCCTGGACGCCAATTCAATGGGCCAAAATTTTGGCTCAAACTTGTTTTGGTAACTACATGATCTCCCACGTCGATAGAGTTCTTGCTTGACCTTCTAGCATGTCTGGAACCAAAGTTATGGCCCGAAAACCCCATTTTATCCCCAAAATCAGAAAATGCATGAGTCTCCCACTGGCGGCTAGTGTAGCTCGCGATAACTACCCGCGAGAAGATGCTAGCGAGCTGCACGAGCCCTCGAAAGACTCATGAAGCCTTCTAGTTTGCACTGAAAAAAAAAAATTAGATTTGGGTTCAAGGTTTTCGGTGGGTGGGGTTAGAAAAAGGGTAGTTTTGGCTTTTTTCGGTTGTTTAATTATGACGTCATCACCTCCACAAAGGGCCAAAATTTTGGCTCAAAGTTTGGTTGTAGAGGCCTTGATCGACTTCCTAGCGTTTCTGGTGCCCAAGTATGGGTCAAAAGACCCCAAATCGTTGAGGACTAGCCTGAGTAATTTCAGGGGATCTCCCTAATTAAAATCCGGAAGTTTGGCTATAACTTTTGAACCAGAAATGCTAGAAAGTCTATCAAACTCCCTGAAGACTCGTATTGAAGCCTAGAATCCAAAAAAACTTCGAGTCACCAAATCTGATGGATGGTTCGACTCCCCGGAAGTGACGTCATTATCTCAATGTATGGAAATATGCGTGAACAACCTCTGAATATTCAAACATTAACAAAAAACCCGTGATCTCAAGCTGACAATTTTTTTTTTAGTCTAAACTACTAGTCTTCATGAATCTTTAGAGGGTTTGAACAGCTCTCTAGCTTATTCTAACAGCGAGTTATGGCCATATCCAAATGGGGTGTTATTCCACCCTGGTTAACTTTTTTAGGGGTAGGATTTTTGACTACTTTTTGGTTTTTGTGGCATAATTTTTCATCCAGATATGTTAGAAAGCCAATCAAAGGCTCTAAAGACTCGTGAGATAGCCTAGTTTCATAAAAATATTTGGGCCAAAACGTGGGCCCATTAGATGGGCGTCCAAGGCCGTGCAAATAGGCCATAAAAATGCGAAAACCTTCCCACTTGTGACGCCCCCCCAAGAGAACCCCAAACCCAAAACTGAAATTTTTTTTTTTGACTCGGAACTACTAGACTTGCTGAATCCGTAGAGGGTTTGAACACCTCTTTAGCTGTAGTGGCTGGCGAGTTGTTAGCAAACAACCTCGAGCCAATTTATTGGCTCGCGCGGTCGTTAAAGGGTTAAGTAATTTGTTTGGATAAGAATGGGTTTTGACTTGGGATTTGCTTAAGGTATTAATTAGTTTCCACACTTTTGCAGAGTCATTTCCACATCCAAGAAACTGAGATTGATAATATTTTC
>JGI24021J15306_10006264_pt1 | contig 14291 bp, 8 predicted proteins | sample Ectturendosymbi1_FD_15306 | JGI IMG/M metagenome (IMG submission 15306) | reverse complement strand
TGAACAGCTCTTTAGCGCAATCGGCGGAGGAGCTAGGGCGTTGGTAAGGCAACCGAAAACTGTTGTTTTTTAGGCCGAAATCGAAGTACGAATATATCGTACGCTGGCTCTCAAAGTGGTAAGAGTATCTGCAAGCATCACCACATGATGTACCTGTCAAAATATAATTTGCAGTGGAATAAGTGTTGTGATCCATTTGCAAAACATAAAAAACTGTCAAAACTGGTTTGGTGAGCATTTCTCTGCTTCAAGCGAACAAATGGGCTTTAAACAGTGGAAAAATTTTGATTCCAGTTCAGAAGATCATCTGAGCATGTTGGCGCTTGCTACAAGACTTGAGTGCTGATGATGCCACCACCAGTACACCATCATCTACGGAGAGTGAGGCAGAATCTCCCACCCATTCAACCATGGATGCTGCCTTAATAAACACATCCTTTGAACTGTGGTCGGTGTCACCTTTGAAACGACATGGTAAAAGTAAGCAGACGCAAGCTGCTTAAGCTCGGCACAAAATTATCAAAAGCGCAAATGTACTTCTTGGCTATGTGGAGCAGGAAAAGGCATCAGTTCAGATCTGTGAAATGCAAGATGATGGTCTTGAAAAAGATAACAAAGAACAAAGAAAAGATTGTATCAAAGGTCCACAACTGTGTTCATCGTGTTGAACAGGATGAGATTGGTGTTGCCAATTCGAATCATGGTGTTCTTTTGGAGCATCTGTTCAATAATAAAAATTAAAATTTTCTGAATTAATGCCAGCAATATTGTACCATGTTAATAAAAATCTGAAACACCTTGCAACAGACAACTAGCTTTGCATTGCATTGCTGTCATTACCTCCAGTTCCTTTGCAACTGTGCAATGTACTTGACTCCTGTCCAAGAGGTTTATATACAACCATTTCCTATCTAGTGATGTCTTTTTCCTGAAGCCACACAGATTGCTGTGAGATCTGCATTTACTGACATGGCGGTGGCTGCCATAGTGATGTACCCTCCATGACCAACCTGGTCATTTCAAGCTGAAGATGACATCTAGTTTTTGACTTGTGCTATTTACCAGGTAGCAGCATTCTGTGAAAACTTTGAAAACTTTATGCGAAGAAGTACATAGCTTGCTCAGATATTTTGGCAGGATAATGAGTTTGTGTTTAAGTTTCACACCCAATATTGAAATACAGAAATACAAGTCAATAACCTTGCACATTCAAATAAGCTCAAGTGGTTGTTAAGGATGAAAATTGGAATGGCGAGGGCAGATGTTGAAAACATCAGGTAGCTGGTGCAAGTTCATGACATTACACAAGGTAGGGAGAGGTGAACAACCTTCTGTCTGAAATATTAAAGCAAGTATTTGAAAGTTTATAGAAGCAGAGGGTAAAGAATATCAAATGTTTGCTAAATGAAGAAAACCAACTTGTTTGGGAACATGTCAGTTTTATGTTGTTATCATTTGCTCATCACTGTCACTATGAAATGATGTAAGAAAAGTGCCCACCAATACAAAATGTTTGTTTACGTTTCCTTCATGACTTTTTAGTATTACCTCAAATTTCGGAGACTTTTTTAATGATTTGAAAATTGTTGTTGGAAAAACTATGACAATAAATGTTGTTTGTCACCAGAAATGGTTAATTTGCTCCACTTGCCATTCTATTTCTAAATGTGACAAACGCAGATGATTTTAGCTGTAGAAATGTCTTCCACTTTTTAGAAATTTTACCTGACAAAGGTTAGTAACCACAAATGAGACACCATGCACTTACCAACATCCGCCAACCAGTGTTCACTGAAGTAACGGAAGACTCTGTTAAACTTCACCTTGCCTGTAACAAGAAATCATTTGAAACATAAATGGGGACTTGTGTACAGCAGGCAGTATATAGTCACTATACTAATAATTTATTGTGATGAAATGAATATTAATAAAATCCTGTTTAGCATTTCTTTTTAGCACGAAAACATCCATGCTGCAACCACAAGGTGGCGCATTGCACTTGCACAGATATCGCTCTGCAATAAAAGTTATTGTTTGATGACAAATGATATGAAAGTTCATTCCAGAACTATGGAACAAATACGGAAACAATCTTGAACACACCGACACCTAAGCAAGAACATAAGCAACAATATTTGAAACTGCTCGGCATCAGTACCATGGCTTTTCAGCTGTGAACTTATCCCATTGAGTAATACAGTATATACAACTGACCAGTAGAGCAAGACAAACTATTTTGCACAGGCCACAAGTCAAGTATTCTGGCATGTTAAATTTGAAACTTTAACTATAAACCAGATTTACAGAAAATTTCTAGCACTTTTGTTAAACATCCAAGTTTTTAATAAAAAATGCGTTCAAGTAGCTGCTCCACATGTCAGACAAGCAAGGAATCGATCTGCAAACTTTTGACAGGAAATTGATTTAAAATAATACTATGCATTGTCAGTCCTTGGATCTTTTTCCAATAGAAAGAAATTCATCTTTCTGTTATAGATGGTATGTTCATACAAGCAGACCTGCTATCTTAATCAAATTGTTACCATTAGAGAGGGCATTTTTGATGCTCATCTTCATTGTTTACACTTGAACAAATGAATGAGGAAGCAGTGTTCGCACCAANACATGCTAGAACCTGTTTCAGAAACAATACTTGATCATGCATTGAAATTGCNGGCAAAGAACTTGAAAGGTAGAATAATTACACTGTGCATTGCCTGCATTTTAGACTGCTTTCAGTCTCATCTTGGATCTAAATGTCGAAAAGCAAGTGAACAATGCCATAAGGAAGCAAAACTCATATGAATACTTTTAAATCCTGGTCTTGAAACAATTGTGAAATGGCATGCAAATGATGCACCAAGTAAAAAAGTTGAAAATGGTGAACTGGAAAAGCATCGGTTTATTATGTCATTCTTTTGCTATTCCACATCTGAGACATTACACAACACCTGAAATGCTCTTCTTGTAAACATTCCGAGCATTTGGAGAATATATACAGTCAATTAGTATAAAAAACAGAGTCCAAATTCATTAACAAAACTGGGCTGCATGCAAACCATGAACATGGAGCTTGTAAAGAAAGTTCTGACAATCCACGCACAATCAACTATTTATCTTTTTCCACCAACCACCATTTTGCTTTGATTGGTTTGTGCAATATANCATTTTGCCAAAACTTTATGATCACTCATACCTTTTTAACCTGATTTGGGCATTTGCATGACCACACACCACCCTCACTGTAAAATGTTCATGGACTTGTCCAAACATGCTAAATGAATTCTCTTGATTCAGCAAANACATGGAAATACATAATTTTGTCTTTTTACAGTTGTGCATCAAAGTTTGCATTTGCGACCTGGGGATCATACTTTCTTGACATGCAAGACTTCAGGCATTGCTGGTTAGTTTTTTTAGAAATTAGTTTGACGCTAAGTGACTAAAGCAGGGGTGGCCAACCAGTAGAGACCAGAAGCCACATTTCTTACTGTTTTACAGCAAAGTAGCCATATCATACCCATCACATGAACATCACATCCTTCTCTTCCTCACTCACACACATACCTTTGTTCAGCTAGATTTATTGTGAATATCACACACCAACATCATAATGACAGAACTTTACAAGTCATTTATTGTTTTGCATGTTACTTAGTAGGACTTCTGGTATAGGCAAAGATCTGCATGCGGCTCGGTCGTCCGAGGGCTGGCCAGGCCTGGACTAAATCTTTTTCTTGCAAATTCAACTGTTTCAGTTGATGTTGCACTTGTGGCTGCTTTCCGGTAACAGCACTCAATAGCTGTTTCTTAGGAACTGTATTTCATCATGAATGACCAACAGCTGTTATCACTACACAGCTGAAACTGCTTTTGTTTGTGACTGCAAACATGATTGGACCTAAGAAACCAGATTTCTGATTGACAACTAGGAAAATTCCTCTTTTCTTGCATACACAAACTGCTGGAAGATAATGTTGCACACTCATGCCTTTTTGTGAAATGTGTTTGCTCCATGGGTTTTGAAGTGTGTTGATGGTTACTCAAGCTGTCAAAATGCAACATTGCTCTAACTTGTTTCTGCCAATTCCATGATAGATGATTTACGTACATCACCACATGGTCCAACTACTTTTGACCTACGGGCCAATTTTCAAAACTGTGACAACTTGCAAGCTACTTCCAACAAAATTGATGTATGAAACAAGAAATTCACAAATGTAAACTAAAAAAGAGAAGAGAAGTGAGTACATTACTGAAATTTCAACACAATAGCAAATCAGCAATTCATTAGAAATCCTTATCAGTGGGATGCCTGTTGTTACAGCAGGTAACATTAGTTGGAGCTGAACTTTATTTAACATGACTTTCACTGTCCAAAACATTTAAAAACACTAAAAACTTTCCACATGAAGCAGCGCGACCCTCATCCCCCAAGCTGCTATACGCAATTCAGTGGTATAACNCTCGTTGTCAACCAGAAACAGGCCATGCCTACAAGAGGCAAAAAACTAAGTTACCTCAAAGCGACTAACTGACTGAGTGCCACACAGGATCAGCACACAAACAAGGGATTACACTCAAATAAAGCGCCATGTGCTTAGGGCTGAAACAAGCGCCACATGTAATACATGAACAAAGCAGAGTAGTTTTGAAATCAAATGGGAAACTTGCTGTAACACATGTGGTCGAAACTTCTCTGACACTGTCATTCCCTTTTCAACACCAGTGTTAGTGGTAGCAATTTGGAGACTATCGTCCAGTGTTTCATCTGCTGTTTGATTTCTGTTTTTAGATTTGACTTGCTTCATTAGAAAAAATGTATGCACTCTCATACACACTTTCAAACATTGTGTGCATTTGTATTGGGAAAAAAAATTGTATTGGGAAATCTTTGCTGACTAATTTCCAGAAGCTCTTTGGAGCCTAGTCTCACATGTTGTTAATGTACAAAAGATGTAATGCTTGTTAAAATTACCTACTGTAACATACACACAACATTAGATCAATGTTGAGAAAGCTCACATGCCTTAAAAATTCTGTCAGTAGGGTACATGTGGCCCACATGTACTTGTAGTTGGACCATACTGACATGTGTCTTCACAATTTTTTCTTTTTATGGAAACCATCACACGAGCTTGTGAGACAGAACAAAACATGAAATTTTATAACAAGCAGTACGTGCCAATTTACTGCAACTGCAGACTGATGTTACATTAAAACAAATCTGTGGAAATACAATAAAAAATCGTTTGAGTGTGGCTATTTTCAAACGGCAGTGGTCCTTGAAAATTAAGCCAAGGAAGTGAATGATGGTATACATCTAGCAAATCGTATCAAATCAACTAACTGCTTTATCTAAACAGATTCACGACTCAGGTGGCTTCTTATGATGCTTATTGTGATTCATTTGTTTTTGATTAATGATGTAACAGTGCCTTATTCAAAATAAAACACATGCATACAACACAGCAGCAAAACAACAAGGCATCCAAACCTATCTCTCTGAAAATATATAATGTACCTACTTTAAAGATGCCGTTTGAATGTAAATTGTCTTGCAAATATTTTAGCATCCAGGACAATGGAAGTGTCCCCACTTGTTTTTTAATTTTTTTTGCTGTCCAACTAATATGAAACACTAAATGCTGGAAAAGGAGCAGCATGTGTGAAATGCTCGTAGCATCAAATTTTACTGAAACCCGTATTTCTTTGGCAAAAGTTAGCATTACAAGCAATTGTGTAGCACAGGGCGACTCAATTATTTCAAGCAAGGGTCCAGTTACAAAAATAAAAAATTGTTGAGGTCCGGTCACTCCCATGAAATCATACAAATGCAGCATGTCTTCGATTTTTCTAACAAAAAAACATGAAATGAGAATATAATACGGTTAAGTATATACATTGTACAATATCGAGTAACTGGACATTCTGTATAAACAGAAGTTGTCGGCCTTTTTTATTTTTATGCTGGTTGGAGAAATGGCATTTTCTACTTCTTGCTAGTTCCTTGAATTTTTGTTCCAAGGTAGTGATAGCCAGGCCCGTAANCAGCTTGGGACACCAGGNGAGAAGAGTTTTCTGAGAGGGGCTCAAATTTTTGAACCATGTCCAATAGTTTCAAACTATGTCTAACATATTTTTCAGGGGGTCAGAAAAATTTTGTAGGGGGGCTTCGTTCCTTCTTCGCCTCCTGGTTACGGGCCTGGTGATAGCAAGTCAAAGGCAGTGGTGACGGGTTTCATTTGTCAAACAGACGCGGAGCTTGTTCTTTATGAAGTTTATATTTGAAAACACAGATTCACAGCAGTAGGTAGTACCAAACATGATAATTTGCACTGCTGATTTGCGAAGAGTGGGGAAATCCTTGGAGATCAATTCCTTTTACCAAAAAGTTAATTCTCAGATGTGCAGTCACAAACTATTTTTTTAAAGCTACGGGGCCAGATTTCTCGGGTCGGGCTGAATTCGGGCTAAAGTTTGTCAAAATGTTTCAGGCGATTTCGGGCCTGCATACAATTTTTTTTCACAATGAGGGATACTTCTGTCGCCAGTTTAAAAAAATCTTCAATAAAAATGATTAATTGCGAATTATTTAGTGTTTACTTTGCTGCGCCACCAGTATGNCTTAGTTTCGCATATCTTGANTCATTCTTTTAATTCGCCTTTCAGCGCGCGTAAATCAGGTTTCAAAAATAATTGTCGGGATGAGGCCGGGTTTGGGCTTGTGCTTTTGGGCCAGGTTCAGGTTTCAAAATGAGGGTTACAATTCTGTATTTTCAACTCTGCTGTGTCCACCCAGTTCCATGTGTCATTTTCTTCAATGGATAATTCGATAATGTCTGTCACAAAAAAAGTTATTCTAAGAAACCACAGGAACTGTTTTCGAAAAGGAATGTCGCCAAATTGTATGTAAAGTTGGTAATCATTTAAATAAACTGAACATACGTGGTATCTTATTTGCCCTTATTTTGCTTCAAAAGTCTCAGAAAATGATTAAACTCAGTTTGAATGTCATGTTTAAAAATTTGCAACTTTTTTTGAAAAGCACCAATCAAATAAAAAATAATGTTTTACTCCTCGCAGTTTAACGTTCAAGTCGTTGAGGTGCGACATTAAGCCAGTCAAAAATCCAACAGTTTCCAGCAACTTTATGAATTGCTAGAACCCTCTATGTGCGAGTAGTGATGCGCAAACGCTTCACTAAAGCAACAACTTTCAATTATTCATCGCCATTTCCTTGCCTTGATTCTACTGTTTCTACCGGGATAGACATTGTAATGGCATGCGATTGTTAAACAATTAATTTGAACCAGCTACAATAACAAGAACAACTCATGTGTGCTCTCCACGATAGCTAAACAATAGCGTGATCGACAATTATACAGTTTAACGAGTTAATGGCTCAGAAGCACTGGTTAAATCGCTAGATTTTGGGATAAACACTTCTGCGTATAGAATACAACTTTGAGAAGCTGACGAGGTCCGGACTTCAACATCCAAAGGTCCGGATTCGGACGGCGGTCCGCCAATTGAGTAGCCCTGATCTAGGCTATCCATTAAGAGGGTCGCACAGAAAAAACTTTTTTGAATGGGGCCGCAGAACAAAAAAGTTTAAGCTCTGGCATAGAGAATTAAAATATTATATTTTATATTGCTTGGAAAATGACAACTTCAAAACGGCATAAATAACCTCTGTGTCCACTGAATGGATTGTGCTTGTTGGTTTCGTAAAATATGTGGTTACTATTCCTATAAAAAAGGAGTTTACGTACAGGTAATTAGATCGACAGCTAGACGGAGTGACGTATCTAGGGTATGGCAGGCATGGCTCGTGCCATGGGCGCCACTTTGATGGGGGCGCAAAACTGCTTGGCAAAAATTGAAATTTGTGACTTGCAGTTTCTGCAAACTCTATTTTGCTACCCATACAACGATTAACTGCACAGTTGCATCGATACAGCGCCCTTAAACTATACTAATGCAATAATTCGGGCGTCTTGCGCAAGCACCAAGCATTGTGACAAAACTTTAGTATTATGACATGACAACAACGGTCAGACATTGTGACAGAACAAGAACGCTCGCTTGCAATATCTACAAGACCTCTTCCACACGCTGTAAGAAAGACTTAGTCAGTCCGCCCTGCTGCGTTTCAGGCAAGAGGATGTTGGCTAAGTCAACGACTGTGATAAACTGACTGTCACGCACATAACTGCTCTAGCTCCCAAGGATATATAAATTATTGAAACTGGTGCGGTCCACTCCGACTTTACGAAATTTCTTCAATGGTCACTAGTGTCGATAAATAGGCTATTTCTGGGTTGTTAAATTGGGGGTGTGAAAGGTTCGGAGGGGAGGTGCGGGTATGACAGCGCCATATTGTTGAAAAGCAGGATAATGACAGAAGAATTGTTGTTCTCTTTATTGTGTTTGATCTTGAGGTTACGTGAAGCGCGAGTATCAATGACTAACGCCAAAGGGGGCGCGCCTGAAAATTTTTAAGAACCTCTGGGCTGAACACAATGCCCTGTGGTGTAACTAGAACTTTAAGCCAGGGGTGACGAAACTTAACTGAAGGGGTGCCACTGGCTACCGTATGGGGGCAACTTGCCAACATTCAGAAAAAAGTTAAGAAATGACGGTGAATCCGGATGTAGTGGATATCTATACGAGCTAAAAAAACGAAAACATCCCGAAAAACGCAAAAAAACAACCTACTGAAAACCAAAAGAATACTAAATATCAAAATGTCAGCTAAGGGGACCCAGTTTTTACATTTAGCTTGCCAGGGGGAGGCTCGCCCCCTGCCTCCCCGTTAGTTACGCCACTGACAATGCCCCAGTCCATAGACTAAGAAAGAGAAACATAGTTAGTCCTTGAAACATCAGCAGTTAGCACCGTTGCCCGTACCAGTTGAGCAAAATATGTCAACTCATGAACGAAGAGATGAGCTAGCTTTTTCTGTCGAGTGGTTTGACTGTCGCACGTGCAAACGTGGTGTTGCTCATGTACACACAGCTGATTGTTCCACCCAAATTAAATGTGGTTCAGTTCAAAAAATTGTCGTTCGTAGTTACAATATGTCGTGTGATTTTTTGCAAGATTTACAATTTGGTCAGCCAATACAATTTGAATTTACCGTTATTATTTGAATGTTTGTAATCTTCATTACAAAAATAAATGAGTACAAAAGTATGTTATGGTCATTATGGACAATTTACAATTTTATCTGCTGAAACGTTTAAAACAGAAATGAACATACATTTTATGTTTCAAAAATTAATTTACTTCATAGATTATCTTTCGAAAAAATTGTGCCTGTATCTAACATTTAAATTATCAAAAAGGGCGCACGTCTAAACTTTGCCATGGGCGCCATTTTGCATTGATACGCCACTGGCTTGACGATATTTTCGAGGGCGGCAACACGGTCCCACATGAAAATGTATACCTACATCCGAAAAACAAACCTACAAAAAAGCTAGAAATCTCGGAAATTTAACGAAGAGAACTTCTGAACTACGCGAAGAGCTATAAATTCCAAGAAAAGACCGCAATGCCATTTGTTCTTTAGAATAAGGAAGGAAAGGCTTTAATTTGAGGCATGAACATCTGAGGCAAATGTAGAACCAAAGACGGCACAACAAAAGATAGATTTTTGAGGAGGCACTACACATAAGAAGGGCATACTTTCACGCTTTTCAGACAAACGGCCAAATAGGTCACACCTGCTTGGGGCCCCAAAACTAAGATGGCCTAGGGCCCAGCGCTCCCTAAATCCGTCCCTGGTCCAGACTCCACAACGTTGCATAATCCGATACGTAACGAATACCGCATTCATCGAAACAAAACTTTTGGCATCATGTAACTTCTCACCGCCATCCGGTTTCTTAACGTACTCAACTCCAAGGTCATCAAAGCGTTTGCAGGCTTCGTATACATCTGGCACCGATATGCCGATGTGACCGAACCCTCGGGGGTCAGAATTGCCATTGTGATAAGTAGTATCGTCACTCTCAGTTCCCCAATTACTGTAAACAATCAACAGCAAAAAACGATTGTTAATGGCTGTTGATAGCACAAAACCAACATCAGGTGACCAGATGCCACCTTCACGCAAAATGAGCTGTACCAGCTGCAATGCTTCATGTAGACTGCCCAAACTAAAAGCAGAAAAATCAAAAATCTGAGCCTGGTTAAACGTGGAGTCCCGAAACTGTCGCACTACCGCGCTGGTCATCATAGATCTACGTATTTGTTTAGGCACGCTGATAGCGCACATTTCAGGGAAAAAAAATTTGTTTAATCCAAGTTTATGGACGGTTGGTGTTACGTCAAACTCGTTATAACCAATTTTTCGTCCTAACAACTTAAAATTTGACTTTGTTTTGACTTATCAATTTCCTGCGTTTGCAACTGAAATGCGGAATGCATAGCATATATTAGAAATCAAACCGATAGGTTAAAAATATTTATCCTGTTGAAATGAAACTAAGATCAAAAGTGTGAAACACACAGCGAAACTAGCGGTAACAAGCCATAGACGAAAAGCAGTCCTAAAGTACAAGAGAAATACCCAGTGTCAACAGATATCCTGAAGTCACTGGGAAGGTTCTGCGTTGTTATACTTAACATTGTTGTCAATAAAGTTTCTATATGCATAATGGATTGAGCATTTACCAAACCAAGTACTGTGTGACACGTTTCTTTGCCTTGCCACGTCTAGCCTGTACTTAATATTCACTTGTCCAGTACTGGGCAAAACAATATTATTGCGTCATAGGTCGCAACGAATCTATTGCTTTGTCAAAATTGCAATTAACTTGCAAAAGCATATCAATATATGTTGTACAGTAGATAAAGCCGTTGTTGTAGATACAGTAAATCTGTATTTAATCTGTATCTATTGTTGTAGATAAAGTATAGACAAAGAGAAAAACTCTGCTGCAAGAAAAATGACCTAAATTTTGACCTAATAACTTCGGAGTCGCTAAACGACAGAAAATTTGATTTTTGGTTCCGTAATACAGTTGCGGAAAAACACTAATGCATTTGACGACATGTGATGCTTATCTCAGTTTCAATTCAAACTGCATCACTACTTAGCGTTTTCCATATAAAATATTGCAAGGTAATGAGTTACGAACATATTCAACACGTCAGAACAACTTTCTGAAAATATCATGCTCTGGGAACATAGCACCAACAGTTAATAAGCGCACAAAGAATGTTTACCGGTTCTTGGGCGCGCCAATCGTAAGTTTGACAAATATCTCAAAATGAATGCACTGGTACGTGTTTTATTTACAATCGTCTCAAAATTTAGCAAGGTTTGTTTGGCTCCCTTGCCACACCTAAATATTTTTGAATGTTAACAATGCTTTGGCAAATATATACTTGGTTCGTCACCAGTGCTTCTGGGTCCTTACCGTATGTTGAGTGGTGTAATGTAAAACTACCGCACTTATGGCGTATTTTGGTGATGTGCACTGAAGTTTCTGGAAATTTGGTGATAATCACTTTTCGGTCATACGTTAAAAGTTTGCATTGAGTTGGACAAACATTGCGAAAAACTTGTCTGCCTTACGTCGCCCAAAAGTTTCGTCTCACTACAGAGGCTTGGACTGCATTCGCGACTGTGTCCCTCAACGTGTGCAATTTGGCTCATCCACAAAAACCTGGTGACGAGCCTGCAATATCCTTTTCCCAGAGTATGAAAACTACCCGTTACAGACACAATTGTTGCGGGATTGCAGTAATTGTTCTATGTTCGTTTTGCCTGCCCATTTGTGGGCAATTACAATCAGTAATGTCTTAGATCACTGAAGATTGCCGATGTTATTTTGATTTGTCAACAAACCAAAACCTCTTAAGGAATCTTCCAAACATTGAAGTGGCTTCAAAATAATATCTGAATTTGGAAATGTCTATCACAGCTAAAATCAATGCACTTTTTATCATCGATGTTCAATGTTTGTAATTATGTGCAACGCATTACCTCGTGTTCCTCTGTCACAAAAAAGAATGGTTGTACAGGTATGCCTGGTCACGGCACATGCGCCAAACGTTACATAACGCGTTTTACCTTGGGAAATAACGCCAGCCTCAGTTTATTGCAACGCCATTACAACAGAAAACCAGAGAGATTGCAAGATTCATTTTTTCGTTGTGAACATATATTATGACACTTCCGTCACTTCACATGTAAGTGTTGTTCAAAAACAGTTAGCACACAGTCAAAAAATTCATAAATGAAGGTGAACGGTGAGAATCCATCCGCATGTAACGTTTACAAATCGTAGGTTTTCCTCCACCAATCTTCCACTGACTTCAAAACTTGTTGAAGTGCTAACCCCAGAAACAACATCACTTCCCTTCCGTGGCTTCAGCTCACAGTGTTAGGGTTATCTTGCTTATAGAAAGCTTTGAGCAAATTAACAGCTCTGGAACTCTGCTTTCCTCCAATAATGTGCAGTGACGGCCCTAATGAATTACACAATCGGTTGTCAGTGGAAATATCAAGAACAGAACCACATCCACCAAATCTTTCATTTTTGCAACCAAACACCACGCGAGGAATTCCAATGGTCCGCAAAGCCGCAGCGCACATGATGCACGGTTCCACAGTAACGTACAAAACACACGAGTTGAACTCGGTTCGTATGTTGGGTTTTGAATTTTCACCAACGCTTTCAAAAGCGGCGCACATCTTCTCACGAGCGTCGTCAATGGCAACCATCTCCGCATGTCTAGTTGCGTTTTTTGTTTCATTTACGCGATTTCTACCCACACCAATTATATCCCGATTTTTCTTCACAATGATGCATCCCACTGGAACCTCTCCCGTTTGCAGTGCTTCTTCTGCCAGCTGAAAAGCTTTCTCCATCCACAACTCATCATTCTCCAGGTGACTGCAGCTTAACTGCGTCATCTGTCACTGCCACTCTACATTTACTTTACAAGCCTACACTGGAACACAGCACGAATAAGATGAGTGTTGATACAGTATTTATCATGGATTGCAGCAAGCTAAGAACCTCTTAAAACTAAGATCGAATCGTTTACTTCGTACAACCCAGCGACATATGAACACCTTTTCAGCATTTCAGTTTTGAACAATGAACATGATTTAATCTACTGCTGATCAAAACACCGTTGTTGGTGAAAACTTTCTTTCATGAATTTGCATTGGAAGGGCATTGGTTCAAAAGTATTTCTTAAGCCTTACTTGTGAGTAGTAAAACCTCTATGGAGGCAAAAGGGTTTGGTTATTTTCGTCATCAGGTTCTTTTGATTCGCTCTGGGATTGACAGTTTGTTTTGCTCTGGAAGGTGGGCTTTACTCTTGTATCCACTTCCTGGCCTTGAATATTTTCCTACTCACAAAATTTAAAAGCTCCACTGATTGCAAAAACAAGCCTTTTGTTTAGGAAAGCACTTAATCTCTACCTTACATACATTATTTCTCTACCTACGATGCTAAAAGTTTTTAATGCAGTTGGGAACGTTATTTGTTTTAGGTCGCAAGAAGCACACATTCATGTTCTTTGGTAGTCTGAAAATTCTAGTTTCAAAAGTTCTGCTTGTAATCAATGCTACGACGAACAATTTCATATCAGTACATAAATAGGTAACATCAGATGTTTTTGAAAGTGGTACAATTGCCACGGTATAACAAAACAAGTATTAATCTACTTTTGGTCAACTTGATCTTTGTATATCTCTTATTGTTCAACAACTACTGTCTGTCTTGGTAGCATATTTCTTTTAGCCACGGTGCTTTGCACCCAAACCTAGAGATTTTTTCGGTCATAGACCGAAACGTTTTTGAAATGACCAAAAAAGTGAAGTCATTTCGGTCAGAATCTTTGAAAATGTAGGCTAAAAAACAATGTTATGGTGAGTTTTAATACAACTGCGAGACAAATGACCAAAATGTTTCAGTGAAAAAAAAGAGAAAAAAACAGACCCAAACTAGAAACAATTATTGCCGCTAACACTGTTTTGTGGCATTTTAACAACAAAGTACTAAATGAATATATAACTAACAGTGAAATATTATCGCCTTGCGAATTGTGACTGGATGCCTGCGTCCTACACCAGCGGACAACCTTCCAATCCTCGCAGGCATCCAACCTGCTGAGCTTCGTCCCAGAGGAGCCACACTATCTCTAGCAAGCCGTGCCACGGAGTCTGGACATCTGCTCTACTCAGCGCTCACCCGTCCATCGGGTGCAGCTGCACGGCGCCTCAAATCGAGACACCCATTTGTACCCGCCGCACAACAAC
>JGI24021J15306_10006263_pt1 | contig 14292 bp, 10 predicted proteins | sample Ectturendosymbi1_FD_15306 | JGI IMG/M metagenome (IMG submission 15306) | reverse complement strand
CCCCCCCCAAAATTTTTCAGGTCTCTTTCTGAAAGTCCTACACAGACCACTGACAGCTCCCCTTGTTGCAAAACTGGCCCCTCCAGTGGCCCCCCAAATGAAAATGTCTGGCTCCGCCCCTGGTTCCAAGTGGAACGTAAAGAGCAAGCCAATGTCGTCGATCACGATATTACTAGTACTCAAATTTTGCAGAGGAGAAAGTCATCAACGAACCCGATGGACTTCCAGAACGAAAGAAGATATAGATTCGACAGACCTCGAATAAAGTGCAAATACTACAGTACATGTTTAGCTGAGCGGCAGGTGTAGACAAGGTTGTTTGTTTGAATGTAAAAAGTGTGCTTATAATTTTCGATGAACTTGTTAGACAGCTTCAGATATTAGGGCCTCAACCAGCTGAAAATTGTGGGAAGAGCAAAATATTCCAAATATATTTTAAACCCTTCTGGCTAGAACAGACTTAGTGGTGGGTGATAAGTATTTTCTCATCATTTTTATGGGTTGTCAATTGTGTTCCCAACGCATTGCGCACAAAAATGTATGCATTGCTGATGTATCTGCTGTTTGTAAACCATTTCTACTTAATTCAAGCATGAAAAAAGACATACACATTTTACTTAGCGATAGGCCTGCTCACAAAAGAAAACACAATCACTTCAAGTATCCTGTTGTAAAATGGAAAACTAACAAAGTTTTGTTGATACAGCGGCACATAGTTATCCAACGTTTGCTCTTTTGCTTTAAATAAAGAAAAGTATGAAAATAGATGCTGAACAAGCTAAAGCTTGAATGGTTAGGATGTCTTACTGATTGGAAGAATTAGAGAGTCTCTGATGGAATTGTTGCACAACTTTTTTATGCATAGGTCACCTTGACCGCATTTGCTGCACGGAGATCCTCTGACAAACGGGGCTCTGCAAAAAACATATTACTGGAGGTAATAACGTGAAAAAGCAATTGCGTCAACAGGTTGAGTGTAATTTATTTTGAAGAACTCGAAATATACTCTAAATTAATAAAAAATGTGTTTTCACCTATTTTGCGATCAGGACGCAATACATGTTTACACATTTGAGCAGGGCCGGCGCTAGGTGGTTGGGGGCCCTCCCGAGCCTGGACTTTGGGGCCCCCGATATACAATGCATTGCATTTAACACACAGTATTTTAAACAAAATATCGATTTATTTTAACAAATGCTTATAAAAGCATTTTCTACCGCGTCAACACAACCTATCAAGCAGGCAGACTGAAACATTTGCTTGTTTCAAGCTAGAATATGACTTTTTACAAGTTTTCAATGCAAATGTTTTTGTCAATTCAGTCTTATCTAATGTTTTAGCAAGTTCACTTTCAATAGATATCATTGCTAGAATTGCTAGTTTTTCATCAGACATAATTGATATGGGGAAAAATTTTGATTATCCTCAACTTGCTGAAGCTCCGTTCAGCAATATTGCATACAGCATTGATCGGCAAATTTTCGTTAGAATGGCCCCAAACCCCCTTTCCACAGGTGTCCGCAAAATTTTTTCCAGTGGGCGGGCAATGTCGACATATTGCTTGTACTTTTAAGGTTGCTGCCGATGCAAACGGGCGTTCACAAAGCGCTTTACCTTTTCTACGCATTGCTCCATTTTAGGGCATTAGTCACAAAAAATACACTTTGTTGGCAGCAACAGCCAGGAATATTGCAATAAGTTGCAAAATAGACTATCTGCAGATTTTTGAACCAGGGTGCTTCTTTACAAAGAGGCAAATTGCCATGGTCTTTAACAAAACCACAATTATGTCTTTATTTTACCTAGCAAGATTTGCCAGGATCATGTGAAAACAAGAGCTGCAAATGTCTAAGATCTCGTCCAAAGCAATTAAACACCCTTTCAATAAAACCTTGCTTATCTTTACTGACGGTGAACGCTCATCCACATAAAACGGGCAAGAGTTCAGTCTCACACCAACAATAGAATTTTTAATCTTACCATGCCTGTTTTTACGCGGTAGGCTGTAAAAGTACGTGGCTATCAGCTATCAGAACTCACTGCCTCCTTGCATTACCTGGGCTCAACACTCGCATGTTGCAAAACGCCTACTACCGTAACTTGAAGTGAACACGTGAACATTCTTTGAACTTTAAACTCATCACTGCACAACGCCAGGACAGTGGACTTGGTTGTTTTGCACTGTGGATGTCATACCGGCAAATAAACAGTCAATGCAAGAATCAAATCAATTTAATCGTGATTAAGCTCCTCACTTCAGGTTTGCTAGAGATTTTTGGATCTTAGTCCCCATTTCCAAAAGGGGGAACGAATGACCGTTTTGACCACTTGGACGCCCAAGCCCTTTTAATCGTAATTAAAAGCCCGTGCTTTTTTTGAACGCCCAATTTCAACCTTATTTTGCATTCAGTTATCTGTAACATAAAATCGCTATGTTAATGTAATGAACCCTGTAATGGCAAAATTAATCAGTGCCGTATCAGCCCAAGTCTGCCCCCCCAAAATGCTTGCAAGGGCCCCCTAATGGTAATTTATAAAAAAAAGTTATGTTACGCTACATCTCGTAGCCGATAGGACTGCAAAATAAAATATCCTAATTGCAGACACAATTTTGGCAGAAAGGTTTCAAGGTTTGGGAGGGGAAAATACATTTTTATGGGGAGAGATTATAATTTTTATCATATGTTTGAAACAAATTTTTCTGAACACAACAAAATTTGGGGGGTACAAAAGAGATTTGGGGGTAATTGCCCCCGAATGCCCCACCGTGTCTGCGGGCCTGGGTAGAACCGTCGATATAAAGGCTTCCATTGGGGGCCTTCATATTCGTGCAGGGGACTAGACATTCTGAAAATTTATTTTTAATTCACAACACGAACAGCATTTGCAGATTGTGCAAATTAATTATAAATATTTTTCGGCAAAAACGTATCATAGGCTCGTAGTTTCCAACTCAAATTTTTTGAACCGGCTTAAGAAAAGGAATTGGGTCGTTAATCATTGCCATTGAATTGACGGCGATTATTTAGAGATGTCGTAATGGAATGCAAATGTAAAAAAAATTTGCAGGAAACCAGAATCAATCCTATCGTTCAGTTATCAAAGCATTATTATCGAAGGAGCAAACATGAGGCCGGTCAAAGTATGTGCGCCGCCATGAACGTTTTCTTTCATTAGCGCAAATTGATAAACTTTACCATGCATGAGCTTAAGTGAAATATGCTTATAAAGCGTGCGCATTGGGCTTTTGTTGGCCGAAGTACGCGTGCATAAACCTTGCTGATGTCTGGGCTGTTAATCTCCTGGTGCATAGCACATGTTTAAATTAATAACATTTTCTATCTCAAATCGCCTGCAAATGTTAACAAATATAGACTAAGGCCTACGTGGACGCAACGGTTAACATCCACAACCCACTAACTGCACTACTCGTTTTTGGGACACCTCCCCAAAATAGACTTCTAACTACACAATTAACTCCATCTGGCTGTATGAACAGCTGCGCAAAAGTGTAACTTTGGTCGTAAGCAACAAAGGTATCTTGCCGCCATGCAGTATAAAATAAGAGAAGACTACCTGGGCTAGACATAGTAGCCTACATTTTTTACAACAATCACTACACAAAATACGTTGATCAAGTGGAAATTTGACTTCTGGACGTATACAACCAGGCATGTAGGCAGGGCCGGATAAATGAACGAGAGGCCCATTAGGGCAAAGTCGTGACCGCGAGGCCCCTACACGCTTAGCCAGGTTTTTTTTAAGGAAAATGTTAGGTGCCCGGTATGGATCTGTACGGACCCGATTTTCTCTGACTGCAGGAACCCGATGATAATTTTCTCTGATTCTAGGGACCCAAATCGGGTCCCTAAAACGCCTTAAAAAAAACCTGCGCTTAGTGCAAGTGTGCAGTTCACTCCTTTGCCAGCAGAGGCAGGTTGCGAAACTTGCTAGCGCATTGTTGCACTCTTGGTCTTTATTGCGTAACAATAATACGGCAATAAATCTTCAAATGTTCACTTCAAGTCATGGGAGTAAGCGTTTTACCGCATGGGACCAGGGCTCCCATTGAGGATTTTTCCACCCAGATATGTTCTTTAGTCGACCTGTGCGGCTAGGTTATTATGAAAAATAGCGTGTTATCTATGTTTCTTGAAGTGATAAACTCATCAGCAACTTCGATGAGTTCAATAATTATAATATGAAGATAACTTTACATTACAGTGTCTATGGAAAGAAATCCTTTCTCAGCACAGAATCAGACATTAAGATCTTACAAAGTATATATTTCGCCTACAAAGTAGGCATCGTCAGCTGTCATTCAAATAGAACATTACAGTGTTTACATGCGCACATCAGGTGAGAAAGTACGCATATCAGATGAAGCAGAACGTGTTCAATCGGTTTCATATTCTCGTATAACATCATTGTCAGGGTTACATACAGTGGTGTGTTTAAGGGCAGGCAAGCGAGGCACTTGCCGCGGGCCCCCATTTGCAAATGTAATGTGTAAAGTAGCCTACCTTGCTTTCAAAGGGGCCTAACAGCAACTGCAATGTATAAGTGGGCCACTTTGCTTTCAAAGAGGCCCCCAGCAGCAGTTGTAACGTGTAAATACCTTGCTGTCAAAGGGGCCCAAAGTAACTGTAGTGCACTTTTCTTTCAAAGGGCCCCCTAACTTCACTGATTTCTAGTGCTTCCTATTTCAATTTGAGGGATCGAAGCTTTCTCTGGGGTGCAAAGTGGTGACGGGACTGGAATTTTGGGCCCCCTGTGACAGAGTGCCCCCCCCCCAATTGAGGGGATGGAGTGCGGTTGATACAGCTCTGACATTAATGCCGTGTTAACGTCAAACAATCAATGTTCTATAAAGTTGTTACAGTAGCCCAAGGGTCGGGAACCTATGGCTCGCGAGACAGATGTGGCTCTTTTGATGACCGCATCTGGCTCGCTTGATATTTTCTTAATACGATTGTTACGAATGAAACTTTCTGTAATTTTCCTACAAAGTTATCAGCAACACCATGCAGCATCAGAAGTCGCATTAACAGTAAGAAGGATGTTACTAAGGAGAATTCAGAAATTTACCATTGTTTCAAATTGTTGGTTTTGCTTAAAAATGCACACGTTGATAAGTTAGTAGCATTAAGTGTTAAAATATTATATGGCTCTCGCGGAAACACAATTAAAAACATGTAGGCTTCGTGGCTCCCTTAGGCAAAAAGATTCCCGACCCCTGTAGCCTATGTTTGATCCCACGCAACCGGCGCAGCAAACATGGCCCACAGCAACAAGTGTTGCGCGGCCCAATAAAAAGTGCTGAACGGCCCACAATTGGGCCAAGGCCCAACACTGGGAACAGTGCTATTCGTTAAATAACTGGATCTCTCATTGATGTAAAGTTTCGAGTTTTAGTTGGACAACTCTGATGCAAGATACACTGGATATTGCAGGCGCAGGCTACGAATACGATTTTATGTGATGGTATACCGGTTATTCTATTCTTCTACACTACAGTGAAAGGATACAACACAGGTCTACAACAATGGTGTGACTGACGGGGGTACAAGGGTACGAACCGCTCACCTGACAAGATAAATGCAAAAACTGAGCACCCATTTTGCTTATATTTCGGTATTCAGTACTCTTTTGGTTTTCAGTAAGTTGTTTTTTGGAAGTTTTTCGACTGTTCTTTTCGGGTGATTTCGGGTTTTAGTATATAGATATCCACATCCGGATGCACTTTCATTTCTAAACTTTTTTATGAATGTTAGCGAGGGACCCCTATGGTGGCCAGTGGGCCTCTTTCAGCTACGTTTCCCACCCTGGCTGAAACCTCTTGCTACACAACTGGTCTACAAGTGGAATAATCTTTTCTTAGGTTAAACTAAAAATGCTTACTATCAACGTGGATTCAGCAAATGTTACCTGCAGAACAGCCATCTTATCAAGGCAAATGCTGACAGCGAAGCTGTTCACAATCCATTTCGCAACGGTTGGCTTTAGGAAGATATGGGTCGTGTGAAGATCAATTTCTTTGACGTATCAGATAAATGTGAACATTGAAAGGGGAAATATGTAAAATCAGTTCTTGGTGAGTTCAGTTCTGGTGTCTCTGTATGCCGTAACAAAGGTACTCAGTCAGATTTGGGGTCACCGTTTTACCCGGTTCCCCCCCAGCAGGGGGTACTGGAGGCCTTTCCTCCGGCTCTGCATTTGAGTCTGTGCAAACAATCATGAATAGTTTTTGAACAAGTTGCCACATAATGCATACGACTGAAACAGTTGTTTTTCAATAGCTGCAATGATTTGAATCAATCATCACGTCCAACGATATTTTGCTTGCAGCAGTACGCACTATATTAGAGGTAATTGGCGGTGAACAATAAACTGTTGGATTGCAAGTCATTGTTAGAAACAACAACCTTTTTGTTAGAAACAAAAAGGTTGACCTTTTTGAAGTTCCGTAACCGTCCGTTGTTTCTTCTTTATTCACTGTGCCTGCGATAACAAGAATGCCAAATATTTTTGAAAATTACCTGTATTGCTGTGTATCACGTCTAGAACTAATCAGCATTCCTGCGAGGCCTCTTCAAAATATGTTCGACACTCCGCTTGAAAATACTTACATTACAGTACAACAGGATCAGGCTAAAAAGAGTGCTTTGGTAGTCAATTGATTGATCGCATGCAATGCGACGGAATTGTTTAACGACAATTGGCGGCGGGCTGGAGCCTGAATAATGCTTTTTGTCGGGGCGGTTGCGGTGAATGGTCTTGCACAAGGAGCGACTGATGATGTGCCCAAAATAACATGTAGTACCTTGTCCTTGCTCATTAGGAAATAAATGTACCTCACAAAATGTGGACCATGCGTCATCATCAAAAACTATAATTATCTTTACAAACTTTGGTGTTTCGTTGCACAAAAGAGTTGTCGGCATATAAAGGAACCCAAAAAAACTGGAACATAGCTGGAGCGTTGTCCATTTACATAGTTCGAATTGAACAAAATGACTTTTTGTAAACAGTCTAATAGGCATTTATGTGCTGTATCGCTGTCGATTTTCAATTTTCAGGGCCGCAACCAATTGATATTCCGAGGGGGGCAAAAATATTGTAACTTGTTGTTGTACTATTTTCGAGGGGAGATGGCAAAATGACTTTAGTTAAACTAAATATATTTTTGAAAATTTCGGAGGAGGCGATTGCCCAGGTGCTCCCTGTTGCAGGCTTGTCGATTTTGAACAAATGTACTGCAGCGCGCACAGCACCATTGGAAATTACAACGGTTCGTCCTTTTTTGACCTCAAAGTTGTGCGAAACACGCATTAGCGTCATTACCAAGCTGAATGCTTTTCCGCACTGACTACAGCTCTTTATAGTGCTCGTTAGTTTTGAGCTTAGAAGTGTTATGTAATTATAACAAAAACTGACCCGTAGAATTCAGCAAATATATTCATACTGGTGCACCTAATCTTGCATATGTTCGCAGAATGTAAGCGCTCTGGCTCAAATGCTTATACTCATCAAGGCTCTAAATTTAAAAGATTACTATAAGTCAGTCACGTGTTAAGAAATTTACTGATATACATGTACGTTTGTCTAAACTGCTATTGAAACAAAAGTTAATGACGTTCCGTAGTTGTCGTCAGCCTATCTGTACATCTTAATCACATTATAATTGACAATGTTTTCTAAAAGATTTGTTATTTTTTGTTTTGACAATTTAACAAAGCTTCTTAGAGGTACGTTACTGAAACGATTGATTTCATTGCAGCGACCGTTGATACGAAATACACATTTTTCACCGTGAGCAGCCACTGCAGTATTCAGCTTTGTTTAACCCTTTGTACAAGTTCAGAAATTGAACTGGTTAATTTGCCTGAACTTCATTACACACATTTACCTTTGCTTCAAAAGTTGATTAGAGCTAAAAACGCTGTACCACCTGCTTGTATTGAATTTGTGAGCACAACTGAAACGATTTTTCCATCTCTGTTACAGAAAACCAAAATTGTGTGCCGGTGCAGCGCTCGTTTTGTAAAAGGATTCGATGCCGGTTACTTTTGATTCGATGCCGGTTTAAACATTTAAAAAGCGATCGCTGCGTGTGGTAAAAGACAAGTAGAACTTTCTATTAAAAGTTACATACTGGTTTCTGAAGTTTCCACCGGGACCGTAGTTACAGACTAACAAGGTGGCATCTATCCATGTCTTTCCCCTCACGACCACTGAAGAGCATTTGCTTGCTCCACATCCAATTTTAAAAGTGTCAGCCCACACAACCTGCCAAGAATCAGTAGACAAATTGAAAAAATAACAAATCTAAATATATACTCTGATAAGATTGTAGTTATGATTTTTGGCTGTGAAAAGATTCCTTTTGATAGATATTAATCTATTTTCAAATTTTCAGCAACTACTGTGCAGAATTCTCCAATACCGGGTGGTTTTGAAATATTACTTTGAATAATGTTCTGTTCTGTGCCATAACACAATTTTGAATGCTGTGCAATTTTAACAGCTTAAATCCTTAATTTACCTAAAATCGTGTGCTTATAACATTTTTGCAGGATGTGCCAATAGATTGGTGTGGAACAAGACAAGGTCTGACATGATTGCCAAGTCTTACGAAACAAGAAATGCAATCAAATGTGAACCTGAGTGTAATGGCCACACATTTTCCCAGGTAAGCACGACCGATTTTGGAAAGTATAAAAATGTTTTTCCTGGTCCCACGCGTGAACAGCTTGAGCAGCATATCTCGGATTAAAAATTAAGTTTCTCGAAATATAGATGTTTTCTCCAACGTAAAACCGGCTGTGACTTCTGGCCTGCAAAAACAGACAAAACACATTTCCTTCAAAAAGTACAGAATTCAAATTGTTTGACACAACATGAAACAGCAAGCAGACAAGCTTTTACTTTGACAAAAAACCTTTTAACTTCATATATTAGATGCTAGGAAGATAGCAGTCAGTCTGTTTTAAAACTCTATCGAAAGTTAAGCACTCAAGCAGCTTTTGTGTTGTTCGCAGAGCCGGTGGTTTTAAGGATATATACTGCAGAAAACTTTTGAAACAATCTCATCTGTATTTCAACATGACTGAATAAAATGAATGGACTTGCTATATTACAACTCTTGTAACTGCGGAAAAGTTTTCATTGCTGTTTATTGAGTGAAATGTTCCATATCAAATACTAAGCGGAAAAGTTTCCACCGAAAGGCGAACATCTACAGCAGTGGTTCCCAAACTGGGGTAGATTACCCCTCGGGGGTAATATGCAATTCTTCTTGGGGTAATGCGGAACCAAAACCACAATATTTGTTCTGTATTATGAGTAGGGCAACCAAAAGTCAATAAAGTCAATTTTTTTCTGCCTCTATTAAAGCTTCTGAAACGTCAACGAACCAAATTTCACACTCATGCCATGAGGGAATCCCAAGTTATTAGGTCAAAAAAAGTCAAAATTTATCATTAGGTCAAAATTTATCGATGAGTCAAACTTTTCTTGCAGCACAGTTATTTGTCTCTTTATCGATATTTTATTGAAACTACAACAACGGATATTGATATACTTTTGCAAATTTTGTTGCAATTCTGTAATAATAATGGGTTTGCTGCAATTTCTGACGTAATAATTTTGCTTTTCCCACTACTGGACGATTGAATATTATGTAGGATAGGCGTGGCAAGGCAACAAACATGGTCTTACAGTACTTCGTTTGGTAAATGCTCAATCCATTATACATATAGTGTTTCAACTCCATAATGCTTTTAGGTTAAACTCTACTGTAGTTATTAATGTACTTATCAATATATCATCCCTAAAGTTAAACACCCAATTTTTTTATCATTTCGGAGCATGGAGTGCATGAATATGTTTCTAGGTTAACCTAAAGACCTAAGGCTGAACTATTTTGCAGTTCAATTATAGGTCAAAATAAAGTCAAAATTTGTAAATTATAAAGTCAAAATTTTAAGTTTTTAGGCAAAAAAATTGGTTACCCAAATTATGAGAGATCACTGCGAAATACTGAGGGTAATTAAGACATAATCGCTACCTTGATTTGGGTAACGGCCCGAAAAAGTTTGGGAACCACTGATCTACAGGATATACTTTGCTAATTGATGAAATGTTTATTGTGGCACTACTAACTTCTTCGGATTTAAGCAACTTCACATACGGAGTCCACCTATACCATTGGTGTTTTTAGCGCATTCAGACATTGCAATAGTTTTTTAATTATAAACCGATGCATCTTCTAATTTCTCTATTGCAAACATCGTGCTATATTTTACCAGGCAAATCATTTTGCATATGAAAATTTATTTTAAAGACCAAGCGATTCAATAAGAATGCAAACAGGGCCGGCGCAAACCATTCCAGCGCCCTAGGCAAGATCCATTTTCAACGCTCCCTCAGCTTATGACGTCATCCTGCTCAATCAACCGTGGCACGATCTGTTTAAACGTAAACAAACACATTCTTTTTGCTCTTTGTACATTTTAAATTTGCCGGTGCGTCCTAGGAAAGGTCTATTCCAGCACCCCTCCACCCCAAAGACCCTTTCAAGGACGATTTTTACATCAATCTAATTTATTCGATGCATGTCGAGTATATTTGAACACCAAATGCATCAAAATATTATCTACACAGGTAACAGGCGTTATAGCATTCACATACACAAAAATTCTAGCATAGACCTCAAAGACTCTTTTACAGTCTAGTGTCGTAACAATCGACGAAGTTCTACATGCACAACAACGCTCTGACGTTCGCGAAGGTCACCAATAGTGGTTATGGTAAGTACCAGCTGGTGTCTCTTTATTACATAAATTAAAGTTGTGCATCCTATAATCCAAATCTGATTGGTTAACAAGGCTACTTACGCCAATAATGCTGACGTTTCGGCAGCGTTTCCTAATCTGACCACACTTGATGACTGGAACTAGTGGAACATGATTTAGTGAAAACCTCGACATAAACCTGCTCGGGAAAAAGCGGCGCAGCCAAGAAAAATTAAGAATCAAGAAATGAAACAACAGAAGTGGTAACCTTAAAATATTGCAGTGAGCTTGATAAAGTATGGCCTGAAAGGCATGCTTTGCTGATCCTGACACCCGGCCATTGATAGACCTGTGACCAGCCTAGGCAAGATCCATTCTAGTGCGCAGTGGGACAGTTCGGCGACGCCGAATTGGCGATCGGCCTTTGGCAGCCTCCTAGTTCGCCTGGTGGTAGCGCCGGCACTGAATGCAAAGATCTTCTGAAGTATAAAAACAAAACCAAGAAGTGAAACAACTGCTTGCATTTAGTGAACACTATTTCTCCATATTTTGTGATGACAAAGAATCTGCAATAAATGCCTAAGGCGAAAACAAATGGTAATTGTCACTGTTGCTAACTAGCAAGAAGGCAAGTTAATGGCATTTACTGCNGTTCGTTCTTCTCAAAGTACTAAAAATACCAAAAAAAAAAATAAAGCCAATGTTCTTGAAATAAACAAATTGTATGCAATGAAAACCCTCTAAGGCCCACGGAGGCCACTTAAGTGGCCACTACATTTTTGGCCATAACTCGCCATCCGATTGAGATAGAGAGCTGTTCAGACCCTCTACGGATTCGGTAAGTCTTCTGGTTTAGATTTTTAAAAATTGTTTAGTTTTGGGTTGGGTTTCTCTGTGGGTGACGTCAAAATGCGGGGCATGTTTTTGCCATTTTGGCCAAGTATACGTGACCCTTGGCGCCAACCCAATGAGCCATTTTTTGGCTCAAAACGTTTTGGGATCTAGGCTATAATCCGTGTCTGTAGAGTTTTGATGGGCTTTCTAACATATTTGAACCCACGATTATGGCTAGAAAAAAACAGTTTTGACAAAAATGAGAAAGTTCCTCGAAAAGAATGATTTGCCCTATCAGGCCAAATATTAGTCAGTCATAACTCAGCAGCAGGTTGAGCTTGAGAGCTGTTCAAACTCTCTACAGATGGGGAAAGTCTCGTTGTTTACAAATTTAAATTTTGGGTTAAATTCTTTAGAAATACCTGGGGGATTTCCCTAATTAATATTCGGTTATTTTTGCATACGTTTTGAACCAGAAACGCTACAAAGTCAATCAAACCCTCTAAAGATTCGTATTATAGCCTTGAATCCAATAGAACCCAATAAAACGTTGAACTACGAAATCGGCTCGATTGGCCTGCTCCCACAGAATGTTGACGTCTTACAAATGCAAACAAAATGTCATAAACATTCTTTAGTTATGTAAACATCAACAAACAGCCGGATAACCAAAAGTAAATATTTTTGTTTTAATTCTAAACAACAAGACTTTCTGAGTCTTTAGAGGGTTTGAACAGCTCTTTAGCTCATTCTGCTGGCGCGTTATGACTAGTTATGGCCATGGGTACAATATACCCAGGATCAGCGTTTGTGGGAGTAGAATTTTTACCAATTTATGGTGTTTGAGCCACAGCCTTGGCTCCAGATATGCTAGCAAGCCAATCAAGGGCTCTAATAACTCGGATGATAACCTAGATTCAAAAAACATTTGAGCCAAAAAAATGCCCCTTTGGGTTGGCGTCTAGGGCCAGGTAACCTCAGTCATAAAATCGCGAAGACATGCCCCCATTATGACGTTATCCACAGAGAACCCAATACCCAAAACGAAAAAAAAAAAAATTTCAAAATAAACTAGAAGGCTTGCCGAATCCGTAGAGGGTTTCAACAGCTCTCTAGCTCAATCGACTGGCGAGTTATAGAGTTGCAAGAAGTTGCAAACTCTGGTAAAAAAAGTGGCCGTTGTGGGCCTTACAGGGTTAAGCGACAAGAAAATGTTTCAAGTTGTTTTTGTTGCTGCACGTTTGGAACTGAAAATACCTAACTGATGTATGACAGAGTCAGACCGACTTTTCATTTTTGTTTTTCGTCTGACACAGAAACATCATTCTTACTTTGTTGTGGGCAAAAAGACACGCTTTTGAATAGTTTGTAGCGAGACCCTGCAGTTCATCATCCCACGACAATATTCTCATGTTGGCAGCCGGTGGTCTAGTGATACGTCTGACGGAGTTGTGGACATTCACAAATTGCCTCTTTATACTGTCTGTGGCGTAGAAACTTTTGATTACAAGACGTAACAAGTACACACAATACCGTGATTGATAAATCTAAAATAAACTTGGCTGATTTACAATAGGTGTATGGGGTTTACTAACGCCTACAACATTTTTAGTCGCGAAATATTTCAAACATTCTTTAATTTTTAAAATCCCGAAAAGTTCTACGTTATTATTCTACATCGACTCATTAGTTTGCTTTAAAATCGTTGTGAACCAGGGTTTTTTAAGGGGTTTTAGGGACCCGATTCGGGTCCCTACAATTTCAAATCGGGTCCCTAGAATCAGAGAAAATTGCGTCCCTAGAATCAGAGAAATCGGGTCCCTACAGATCCAAACCGGGTTCGTAACATTTTCCTTAAAAAAACCCTGTTGTGAACAAACATGACTAATTAAATTTATGATATATCAATGCCTCAGTCTTTGTAAAAAGGTGCAATGCTCCTGCAGCCATGATGTAAACATGTTAGGCATCACATGGAACTTATAGTGTCAAACACTTTTAGCCGTTATTGTAGCAGCATGCTTATTTGCAACTTGAAACTTTAAACCGAAGCATTTTTGGATCACACTCGATTCGTGTCAACGAGCGTCACAAGCGAGAGGAAGTGGCAAAAATGTCCAACTGCTCATGCAGCGCGAACACCAAAACAGTGCCAACAAATGTGGCACTACTTTGCAAAAAAATGAATGCTGCTTTGGCGCACAACTTTGTTGATGTGTTGCAGTGTAATAGCCGATAGAAACGCACAGGCGAAGGGGTAAGATTAGAAACATTCAGTCTGTGACCCGATTATTTAGCATTTTCAACTGATGGACATGGATTACAGGGTTAGAAAGCTTTCGTAGAAACTTTCAGAGCTAAGCCAGAAATAAGAGTTCCTACAACCAGGGGTGCATATCAGAATTTAGGGGTCCGAGGCAAATTCTCGGAAAGGGTAAAAGTCCATTACACATTGTAAAGGTTCTGGAAGTCTTTCGATTTTAAGTTGTTCTTTGTGTACACATCAAAAGTGTTGAGTGGCCCCATTACCACATTTTCACAGAACATTTGCTTTATTTTGAAAAGCAACAATTCAGGCTCTAGCTTTGCAGCCGGCTGTATGAGGAATCTCCTGCCTGGTTCTGCTCCCATCTCCTTGCAATGATTCAGCTTGTACTTATCA
>JGI24021J15306_10006261_pt1 | contig 14293 bp, 3 predicted proteins | sample Ectturendosymbi1_FD_15306 | JGI IMG/M metagenome (IMG submission 15306) | reverse complement strand
CTATCACGTCCTGCAACAGAAAAGACATTCGTTAAAAAATGGGTTTTTTATCGAACAAAATATGGGTACGCATCTTTTTGGGTCACCCTGTACCATAGTGCACTCCAGTTGAAAATCACCTGACGTCAAAGGTGTTAAGGTCGTAGTTTCTTGCACACAGAACATCCATCTCTTCTAGACAAGGGTGCTGCTATTCTTACCAGAGTTTTTGACAGCTTATCAACTTTGTCATTGATGTTTTTGATATCCAGCTTGATTACAAGGGCAGTCATGATTCTTGTTGAAAGAGATTATCAAATAGAAAGCCAGCAAAAATTAATCAGTTCAGGTGGACCCAACAGATAATTAAAGGAGTCACTATTGTTGAATAGAAAACCAGTATGTGGAGCATGAACAAATAAACAGCAAAAAAATAATTCACGCTGCTTATAACACAGCCTAGTTTTTTCATGTCTTGTTCGATCAAAATGGCAGATTTGCATTTTGAGCATATTATTCTATGATAATTATAGACGTTCTAGAATAGTTTCAGCCATCTTTGCTACTTTTGTTATCCCATCTCTTGTTGATCTGTGTTGACTGGTCATAATTACTGACTGATGAATGTGAACTCTAAAATGCAACTGGTGATATTATAGTGTACAAACACAAGTTCCTACAGGTTAATTATACACAACCTTACTGTATCTGCATTGCAGTACTTTTTATACTCATTAAAACTAGCATTGCCTCATTTGGCCTGGAAAGCAGTTGCATTTAGTATCAATTAAGCAATGTTAGTTTAGTTGTTTTGGTTGGAGTTTGCTTGATTTAGGTTTTCTTTTGAATTTGTGCAAAATATTTTTGAACTGCTGCTGACACATTGTAGCTGCGTTGATACAGATTTATCCTGACGCTGCAGTTGTTNTTTGCAACATGTTTTATGGTTCTACTGTGTTGTGCTGCTTTGTATTTATATAATATATGTTTGGTTTCTTTATCTCAANTTAATGGTCTTTGTCAGTAAAGTTTGGTACACATATTATGTTTTACTTTTTTTTTTAAAGTTAACTTTTCTAAATTATCAGAAGNAGCCATANTGCTATTAAACAATTACTTTTTGGAAGTCAAACTTAAACTAAGGATTGTCTCTTGCAATAACTATTATGTGCAAGTAGCTCAGTGTCATTGGGGTTTAGTTTGGTAAGCAAGATGTCATAGAATTATTGCTAAATGCTGTTGCAAATAGAGCTCAACCCAAAAGTTTTTTTTGGGCCGATACTGATGTTTTTCATTGCCGATATCCGATGCCACTACCAATATTTTTGTATTACTCGAGCAGTATCTATTTTGCCTAATGAGGTAAAATAGACACTCCTGGAGCTTTTTGCCACCAGCCGAACATGATTGGCTGAACTGGTCACATGACAAGTTTGGACAGCATGACTGTCACAGTTAATTGTGACATCTGTAAATGGGTCAGTCTGATAGACAAGTAATGTTATGCTTTCAGTGCTACCAAGTTGTTAGCAGCTTTTTGCTTGCATTGTGTGAACAGTAGGCTAAACCTAAACCCTTGTTTCTTTATGTATTGTACTTGTCACATGACCATTTCAATCAGCTATGTTTGACTAAAGGTCAAATGTACTCTGAAATCCGTTGTGCCTACAGTCCATAGCAATTTCAGGACTCACAGTGGTCTAACTCTCAAATCAAAAAATGCACAAACAGCAAACGTGTGTTGCGTACAAGTGGGCTTACTCCTTGTGTAGACATATGTGCCTACGCTGAAATATTATAAGTAAAAAAAATTCGCGACGCATTAAAACCATCTCTTCACTCCGATGAAGAACTGTACAACAAATTCTGTGCAAACCTGGGTCTTGCTTGCTGTGACGTAGGCACTTTTTGATGCATGCTGAACGCAAGACTGTCTAGCCTAGAGAGACTTTAATAAAACAGCCAACTAACACAAAAGCATGTAACCTAGTTTGTTCACAGACAATCATCTGCTTACTGCGCCAAAACGTACAAGTGAATGTTACATCATGGAGCGTTTTGTCAGGACTGCTGTACAACGGTCTGTATGCATGAAGGTTCTGTGTGCTAGGACCAAATGCTCCATGCAGAGCAACAGTGCAAAATTTTTATGATCAAATACTGCCGATATATATTGGTGGAATTTTGCCAATACAATACATCGGTAACTTGTCATATCAGCCGATATATATATATCGGTGTGCCAACACATCGGTCAAGCTCTAGTTGTAAATGACACATGCATTTGTACTAAGTTGCATAAACCTTTTGTTTGTTCATGTTAGTAGTAGCCAGTGTCTAACACCTGACAAAGATGTCACTAGATACACCAGTTGTGATAAGGAAAAATCTAGTTCAGTCATGTTTTACTTGTGCATCATTACGCAGATGACTAAAATAGTGCCTCTATGTGACATGGTGTAATCATCTCATCCAGTTTTAGGCAAATGGCTGCAAATGCTTGTTATTACCAAGCCATATTTTAAAAATCATAACAAAATTATTACCAGCATAATGTTTATATTGTGGCACATCATAAACATTTAAAAGTTTAAGTTGCATGAAAAGAGACAGAAATGTTATTTCTGAAATTATGGTATACAAAATAAATGCAATAATAGGATTGTTTATTAAAACTGTGTCATATCCATCTGCAAATGTATGCAATGTTGCATAACATTAGCATTTTATGAACAAAATTCAATGAGAACCATACAAATAGATTTTTCTTTCAAATTAGATTTGAATTCATGTTGCATGCTACTGGTGGAAATTTTCAGAATACACTGCAGGATGTCATCATTTGCCAAGACTTCTGCTTTGGCTTGTCACTGCCCACTGTTGAAAAACATTGCTCACATGCATATATATGTGAATACAAAGAGCACCATCAATTGCTTTAAAATATTGCATATGTGGAAACTGGTTAAATAACAACCTTGTGCTTCTGTGACATGGCAACAAATGCAACAAACATTTACATTTTTTGATGTTACAGCAAGACTTGTTACATGGGGGAAACTGGGCAGTGCTTGTGGGCTGTGGTTTGCGCACCCCTAAACCAGACAAAGATCATCACAATGAACACAGATTAATTATCACTGTATACTGAGCAGAGAGGTGGAGCACAATCTCCTGCACAATGATGCATTTTAATATTTTTTTGTGCCAACAATTAATCTTGAATTTATGTTTTGCAGACTTAAATACCTGATGAGGATATTTGCATACAAACCCTAGGTTGCAGTTAAGATTTAAATCTTGTTCAACCATATGTAGGTAGAATTGATTTACTAATATGATGTGTATATTTAGGTTTAGAGAGACAATGATGTGGATTCTCCCATGAAACCAGCACACTAATTTGGTGAATAGTGTTCACCTCAGTGTTGCTGCTATGTGATTATATTGTTGGAATACTCTTTAAATAAGATTAAGTGATATAAGCCACATTGGGAGATACTCGAAGTTCTCAGCAACATGGCTGATTTGGAAGCAGTTCTTGCTGATGTTAGCTATCTGATGGCTATGGAGAAGAGCAAAGGTGCTCCAGCTGCTAGGGCTGTCAAGAGAATACAACTTCCTGAACCAAGGTATGTTGCTCTTGGAATTTTTGCCTGGTGTAATATCTCTGTACACCTGACCTAAAAAATTTTAAATGAAACAAGGATGTACTAGAGATGACAGTTTAAAACTATCTCAGGTGGCATGTTACACATTCACATAGCACTACAGTGACATCAATGCAAAACTAACTAAATGTGCTTTGTTTCAGTGTTCGCTGTCTGATGATGAAATTTCTCTCAGAGCGAGGCTTAATTAATTTTGATGAAGTATTTGATCAACAAATAGGTTTGTAAATGTGCATTTGATGGTTCTTATGTTTTTATATGGTTTGAGTAATCCAACATAATATAATTTGATTTAATCTTCTGTTTTTTTGTATGATTTTGTTCATGGAAGGCAGGTGTGCCCAACCTTTTTTTGACCCAAGATGTACTTCTGAAGTGGCCAACCTCCTGAAATCCAGCCATTTAATATCAACATCACAAACGCAATGTAGATCACGCACACATCATTTTCATCCTGCAGTAACCAACGTCGCTACCAGTGTCAGGGCTTGAAAAAATGCAAATTTCCCAGGAAGCTTAACAAAATTTCCTGTGGGCCACAAGTTGAAGACGATGGAGTCTAACTTAGAGGTTTTCGACCTGGAGGTCATGACCCTTAGGGGGTCGTTTGCCTTTTTTCTAAGGGTCGCGAGAGCTTCTGATAAAAATGTTAATTTTTTCCATATTATACATTTCTCACAGGGAACCACTTTTGTGTTGTAGCCAAAATGATGGCCTACATTTTTATTCAAAATTGTTTTAACACTTTGGCGTCAGCTACTTTCGGGGATTTTCGGAAAAAAAACACTAAACGCACGTGGCTTTGCGTTGGAATTTCTCCAGTCCGGTATGCTCCACAGACCTGGTAAAAGTCTCAAAAGGCGCAGCAAGTCTTCTAGTCTGCACTTGAAAAAACATTTTTTGCTTGGGGGATGGGGGTTTTTTGTGAGTGACGTCATAAGTGGGGGACTTTTAGGCCACCTTGGCCCATTTTGCCTGGCCCTGGGCACCAACCGTTGGGTGGTAGTATTTCACTGAAGTTTTTACTGTTAAACAAACTTTTTAATCTTAGATTGAATGAAACTATGTTTGTTGCTATTGAGTATTTCACCCTCCACTAATGTGCATTTTTTAGTGATGAGATTTCTTAATCACGCAGCTTGTGATGATAATCTGTATGCAGTAGCCAATGTACTAGTTGCAAAGTTTATGTACATATTTTTATATGTAAAACATGATCAAACCTATTGTTCTTAATTAAAGCACATTGAAAAGGCAAAGTTTGGCCAATTAGAAAATGAACACCTTGCTTTGAAGGAAACTTCTTCATGCTGGTTGAGAAAATATGATGCGTTTTAAGACAATTGGCCTTAACACAGCAAAAGGCATTTTGAGCTCATTCTGTCATTGAACTAGACCAGGTTAGCTCAAACCATATTTAAAGTGCTGCAGCAGTTTAGTAACTACTGTTTAGAAAAGATTAGAAAACTTAACTATAAAGTATAGGTCAGCCAACCTCTAACCAAGCAGTCATACCAACAGGCATTTACAATCTGAATGTGTTCAAAAGCTTCCAGCTGATGCTAGTGCCACCGTTCACTCTGATTTCTAACAGAATGAAGTTCACTTGAATACGTGAATGTAATTCCAGAACAGGGATCTCAAATGCACAGGCCACATGCAAGGGTATTCCGTGCACCCTGTGATGCTTTCAGAATTTTTTTAATGAGTAACATTTAAGTTCTGTAGCTTATTCACTAGTGTTTAAAAGTGCTCGGCCAGTTAGTACACAAGTTTCGTTAAAACGAACGTACAGACAGATAGAAAATATTTGCCTAAAGCTCACGATACCTTTCACAGGAAATAAGATGAAAAAGCTGGTTTTGTTAAGTAGAAAGGTTCAAGTACCACCATTGTTGTGTCAGTGTTATAAATGGTCCATGGAGCAATTTACGTTTGAGGCCCCTGTTCTGGAACGTGTTGGCCTTAGTGCCCTCTGACTACATGTGGCATAGCAGCAATATTCACACTCACAGATTTCCCTATCTAGACCGGCACATCGCACTAATGTATTATGCCACCATTACGACACACCACTGCATGAGACCACTATTGTTTTGTTTGCGTAACTGTTGTGTCACAAGGCCAGATATTTGGCCACCATGACTAAGCGAGGAAATTTGTATAGTCCATATTGTGATTTGCTTGCAATTCTTTGCATATTATTTGATTTTATTTGACTTGCAACTGATCAATTTCCCACATAGGCTTTGCTTGCAATTTTCAGGACTGAGAATGCGTAATTTTACGTGAAATCGATTTCCTATTAAAAATTTGCTGATCGATTCCTTGCTTACACCCATCGTGGAAAGTACATACTTGATCAATTTCCCATTAGCATGTACGATCTCCACGCTTTCCATTTTCCAGCCCTAACCAGTACACTCTCTTCTTGCCACGCAACCATATCATATCACAGACCCATGCACCATATCATATCACAGACCCTTTCTCAAACAGAAATGCAGATGATAATCAATAGTTATAACCAGGTTTTTTTAAGGTGTTTTAGGGACCTGATTCAGGTCCCTAGAATTGAAAATCGTTTCCCTAGAATCAGAGAAAAGCATCTTTGGGTCCCTAGAATCAGAGAAATCAGGTCCATACCAGGTACCTAACATTTTCCTTAAAAACCCTGGCCATAACTAACCTTAATATGAACTAAACACAGAAACAAAGAAAAGTAATTTGGCTGGATAATCCCTCCCAAGCTCCTGTGTTGTGTTCCAACATGCCGCTCTAGATTTCTTTTCTTTGCCAACTCAAACATTGCAGTGCAGAACAAACCAGTCGGCTTTGCATGAGAAAAAAACAAAAAAATTTTCTCATTCTGGGTGAAAATGTTCTTGGTTCAATTTCCTCTCAGCTGTGCCAATGTTTAGAAGTGTGTAGCTGCTGGCAGAGTTGCCAGAAAAGGATTTGACGAAGCCTCAATATAGAGCCCAGAAACACTCAATTGTTTGAAGATGATAACCCAAAATGGTCCCTGGCTAACTAAGCACAGTGCCTGAATGCAAAAAGAAAGTTAGTTCGACATGAAGCAATCAAGTTCATTAAAAATGTCTTCTGCACAACCTCAACCCATAGTTTGTTAGATTCAAGTTATACAGAGATTCTGCGTCCAGGTCTAAATCTGCAGTCAATTTCCAAAGAAACATGATGCAGGCAGTAATTCAAGGTCATTGTGTCTGAGAAGAATAGAGGAAGTTGTTGTGCTGCTAAAAGAAACACTGTTTCGACCTTTGTTTCTAGTCACAATACCACATGTGAGACATTTTCTTGCTACTAAAGAACAGCAAGAACGTACCCGTGCACAAGAGAGGCATCTACATAAACTACGTTCACTAGGCTTGCATAGCAACAAACGAGTTGAAGGAAAGCTTAAATTATTGTTTTTATCCTCATTACCACAACTTTTTTAAAATAGAAGTTGAATTTGAAAAGGCATACAGCGAAATAAAGAGACAGTTGGCAACAAAAGATATCCTGGATTTGAAGTTTCAAATGTTAAACTCACACAACTGTTATATATCTGTCTTCTTCAAACAAAGCAAACATCATGTTAATGAGTCAAAAGTTGCAGGAGGCACATAATTCTCTTTGAAAAGACAACAGCATCATAGTCACTAAAGCCAGATGATGGCAATGGTTTGGTTGCACTCAATCAAACTAACTGCAAGTCAAAAAGTAAAGATATAGATAATAATTAATTTACAGCTTTGCAGCCGGTATGGTTTCAGCTTAAACCAATCTGTTTGCACATGTCTTTGCAACTCCATAGCTCCCTTGCTGATTGCACCAGAGAGCTATTCCAACCCTCAAAAGACTTGGCAAGTCTTCCAGTCTGCAATGGAAAAAAATTTTGGTTTTGGGTTTTGGATGTTTTGTGATTGACGTCATAAGTGGAGTAGTTTAAAGCCTTATTAGCCCACTGTATCTGGCCATGGGCCCAAACTGCTAGATGTTAGCATTATGCTCAAGTTTTAATGAGAAACTAGGCTAGAATCTGAGTCCTTTGATACTTTGGATGACTGTGGGGTTTTGGGTTCAAAAGTTATGAACTAAAAACAGCAAAATAAGTAATTAATCGACTGATTTGATTAATTAATTTGTTGTTTTTATATCATAACTTTTGAACCAGAAATGATAGAAAGTCGATCAAAGGCTCAAAAAACTCAGATTCTAGCCTAGTTTCCAAAGAAAACTTGAGCGAAATACTTCCATCTAACGGTTGGGTCCTAGGCCGTAAGTAACACAAGCCAAAATGGCCAAAAACCTACCTCACTTATGATGTAACTCACACAAAACTGTAAAAAATTTGTTTTTTTTGCAGACTCGAAGACATACCTGAGTCTTTTGAGGGTTTGAACAGCTCTCTGGTGCAATTGACAGGTGATTTATGGAGTTGTAAAGTGATGGTAAAAAGTGGCTCATGCAAGTCTTAAAGGTGAAAACAACCTGGTGTCGAAGGTGTTAACAACATGCCTTACCACCTGCAAAAACAGATGAAATCATTCTAAGGTGAACATTTGAAAGCTGTAGGTTCCCTGTACACCTTCGAGTATTCAACCAATTGGGCTCTGCTTTCTTCGTTTTGTGATGATTCAAACTTGCACATACCTGTATTCACGCAATTAGTCTCCCACAAAGGTGACAAACAAGTGAAATCAGTCAGCAATTTTTTTAAATAGGAAATTTATTTCATGTAACACTATGCATCCTCAGTCATAAAATCTTACCTTATTTTATGGATTATAAGGCACACTTTCAATTTTTGAATGCTAGCTGTTCTTTTTTCATACACAAGGCGCATTGGATTATAGGGTAAAAAATGGTAGATTGCATACAAGGAAGTTTAACACTTTGAGAGCTGGCATATGATATATTCGTACCTAGATTTCCGCCTAAAACCAGCAGTTTTCGGTTGCCTTACCATAGCTCCTCCGCCGATTGCACTAGAGAGCTATTTAGGGTCTCAAACGGATCGGCTAGTCTTCTAGTCTGCACTTGCAAAAAATTTTTTTGGTTGGGGGTTGTACATTTTTTGTGAGTGACGTCATAAGTAAAGTAGTTTTTGGGCCATTTTGGCTCATGTTACCTGGCCTAGGGCCCAACTGCTTGGCGAAAGTATTTCGCTAAAGTTTTCATTGGAAACTAGGTTCGAGTCTGAGTTTTTTGAGCCTTTGATCAACTCTCTAGCGTTTCTGGTTCAAAAGTTATGATCTAAAATAAACAAATTAATCAATTATCTAATAGCTAATTAGTCAAATATTTTTATTACTTTAGATCATAACTTTTGAACCTGAGACTCCAGCAAGTCATCCAAAGTATCAAAAGACTCGGATTGTGGCCTAGTTCCCAAAAAAAGCTTCAGCGAAATACTACCATCTAACGGTTGGCACCTAGGGCCAGGTAAAGTGGGCCAAGGTGGCCTGAAAGCCCTCCACTTATGACGTCACTCACAAAAAATCTGCACCCTCCAACCAAAAAATTTTTTTTTGAGTGCAGACTAGAAGACTTGCTGCATCTTTTGAGCCTTTTTATGGGTCTGTAGCGCTGACCAGACCGGAGAAATTAATGCGCAAAGCCACATGCGTTTCGGTGTTTTTTTCTCAAAAATCCCCAATTTCAGCCCAACGCCACGGTGTTAATCTGTCACACATGCCTAATCCGCCAGACACGAATAGAATATACTTAAAGCTATGTGCATATTTCATTTGCTGTGCACCAATGTAGTCAGTAGCCTCACGAAGTAATACATTCAGCTTTGTGCACAGTAGCCTCGTGGAGTAATACAATCTGTGCTTCATTAAGGTATGTGCTAGCTACTCACAGAACCACAAGCATTGCTCATTACAAATTGTTGTTGGTTTATTACTTAACACGATAGTGTGTTAACAAAAAAATCATAACTAGCAGTTGTATAGATAGCACCATTTATCACACAAAATTGGTCTTACGTGAAAAAGCACAACCAGATTCATACAGTAGGTGCACTTTTGATTTTTGAGAAAATCAAAAGATTTTAAGTGCGCCTTGTGGTAAAAAACAGCAAACAAACTTAAACCTTTCGGCAAGCTTCTGAGGAATCTGCCTGCTTTCTGCTTTCATTCTTCGCGACGATTAAAACTTGCAAGCATATCTGTTTTTCATAGTTAAAGGCCACAAAGATGGTGGCAAGTAAATCAGTCAACAGTTTATTGATGAGGAAACTAGTTTTGCGTTTTCCAGCGCATCATCAGTCCTTATTCAAATAGAATCTATTTCATAAGGACTGATGATGCGTTGGAAAATGCGAAACTAGTTTCCCCGTCAATAAACTGTGACTGATTTACTTGCCGCCATCTTTGTGACCTTCACCTATGAAAAAAATATGGTATTCAAACATAATTTTTTAAATGGGATTTCTGTTTGAATAACATTTTAGTACTCAAGATGCTGGTAAAGTCTTAGTGTTATGTAAAATCGATTTCCTGTAAAAAATTTGGCTGAAGGATTCACTTTTTTGCCACCTTTGTAGAAACTAGTTAGTCCAGGCCAGCTATGTCCAACCCATGGCCTGCATGCCCAGTTGAAGGTTTTGTGTGGCCCAGTTAAGGTTTTTGCTGCAGTGAAAGTATCCTACATACTAACAACCATTCTTTATGTCAATAGTCTGGAATTTGACATTTTTGATGCAGTTAGTCCTGAATGCCGTTTTATCACGTCTGTTGCCACTGCAGTTAGGATTTGAACACTTTCAGTACATTATATAGTTATGCTAAATTTAGCTTGCTAAGATCAAAGTAAGTCATTCAATGTGCGGCCCTCATTAATATGTCATTCAGTGTGCAGCCCTGGTTAAGAGAGTGACATAATTTTTGGCTCATTTGTGTTGGACAGAGCTGGTCTAGGCAAATAGACAATGTATTGGAAACTGTTGTAAAAAAGATACGGCTTTTGTGTACACCCCTTATGTTCAACTTGATGAGTCTGTATCCAACATAAGGTGATGATCGAACTAGTTGGGTTCTGCTGATAAGGGCCTGTTTGTATCATGTGGCTGGCAAGGCTGTATTGTTAGAAGTAACTTTTGACAACTCTTTTCAGGTTACCAACTATTCAAAGAGTATTGCACCCAGTCCGATATGCCAATTCCACAGCTGGAATTTTATGATGAGGTATGATTTTTTGTATTTTAACATGTTCACTGCCACTGTACGAGATACTCTTATGTTGAAATCCGCATTGAGCTGCTATTTTCGTGCCACTTTGCAACTCCATAACTTGCTAGTCGATTGTGCTTGAAAGCTGTTGAAATCTTCAAAAGACTCAAGTCTTTTAGTTTGCAACGAAAAAAACTTAAGTTTTAGGTTTCCATTTTTTGTGGGTGATGTCATAAGTGGGGTAAGTTTAAGCCTTTTTGTCTGAGTTTATTGGGCCCTAAGCCCCAACCAGAAGAGGGAAGTACTTCACTGAAGTTTTTAGTGGAAACTAGGCTAAAATCTGAGTCTTTTGAGCCTTTGATTGGCTTTCTAGGCTTTCTAGTTCAAAGGTTGGGTAAAAGAATCATTTTGGGTAAGTTTTATCCTAATTTAGTTGTTTTCTTGACCGCGTTGAACCAGAAACCTTAGAAAGCCAAGCAAAAGCTAAAAAACTCAGATTTTAGTGTAGTTTCCACTGCAAACTTGAGCGGAACACTTCCCTCTTGAGGTTGGGGTCTAGGACCCGATAACCTCAGCCAAAAAGACTTAAACCTACCCCACTTATGACATCACTCACAAAAAACCTGAAACCCAAAACTTTTCTTTCATGGTAAACTGGAAGACTCGCCAAGTCTTTTGAGTGTTTGAACAGCCCTCTAGCACAATTGAATGACGAGTTAGGAAGTTGCGAAGTGGGGCAAAAATACGGAATTTACAGGTAAATCCACCTGGCAGCGAAGGTGTTACGAATGATTTATCAAGCTCTCTTTTGATTTTCTTGCAAATTCTGTTGCATAAATATGGTAAGTTTGAAAGATTTGCTGAATGATGCATTGCAGAGGCAAGCCTAGAAATATGTTAATCTTAATGTTTTGTAGCTTTTACAAGCAACCAATAGAAGTATGAACATCAGTACACAAAGTTGCATTATTTATGGTGCTTCAATGTGGTTTCATATGTATCAAAACTAGACTTGAGTGTTAAATAGGTCCTTACGTATTTGTGCGTACACGCACTATGCCCATTACCCATTGAATTGCACTGTTCACATGCATATCTCAATAGTTACTGATGCCTTCAGATATCAACATATCAAAATCTGGATGCTGAAGAAGATAGAGCTGCTCAAGCAAAGATGATATATGACAAGTTTATTATGAAGAAACTATTGCAATGCATTCCCAGTGTGAGTACTGCAATAATTGTTTTGTATTGATGAAAAAAACTGTCTTTGCTTGCATTGCAACTTTTTACACACCATGTTGCATGGGTACTTGCCACTGAATTCTTATGTGTGCCAACTATTTTGCATGATCTATCATATTTCATTATTTATGTATATAGCCTTCCACTTGATATATTTTGTATTCAGTTGCTTTACTACTGAATCTTATTAACACTTTGAGAGTTGGCGTACAAATATATTGTACCTAGATTTCGGCCTAAAACCAGCAGTTTTCAGTTGCCTTACCAACGCCATATCTCCTCTGTTGATGGCACTAGAGAGCTGTTCAATGGCTCAAACGGATTGGACAGTCTTCTAGTCTGCACTCGAAAAAAAATTTTTTTGTTTGGGGGTTGTAGATTTTTTGTTAGTGACGTCATAAGTGAAGTAGTTTTTGGGCCATTTTGGCTCATGTTACCTCGCCTAGGACCCAACCGCTATTCCAAAGTATTTTGCTCAAGTTTTCATTGGAAACTAGGCTCGAGACCAAGTCTTTTGACCCTTTGATCAACTTTCTGATGTTTCTGGTTCAAAGGTTACGATCTAAAATAAACAAATTAATTAAATTATCTAATCAACTAATTAGTCAAAAATTTTTACTAACTTACATCATAATTTTTGAACCCGAATCTCCAGCAGGTCATCCTAAGTATCAAAAGACTCAGATTGTAGCCTAGTTTCCAATAAAAACTTATGCGAAATACTAACATATAATGATTTGGGCCCAGGGCCAGGTAAAGTGGGCCAAGGTGACCTAAAAGTCCTCCACTTATGACGTCACTCACAAAAAACCTGCACCCCCAACCAAAAATTTTTTTTTCTTGTACAGACTAGAAGACTTGCTGTGTCTTTTGAGCCTTTGAACAGCTCTCTACCCACTTTCTGCGCCCAAGTTACACATGCGCAAAGGCACGTGCGATCTGGTTGTTTTTTCACAAAAATCCCCAAAACTGGCTGGATGCCAAAGTCTTAACCCGTTTACCACCAGTGCATGATATGTGTAAATCACACCAGAGCCACCATTTTTGCACCACTTTGCAACTCCGTAACTTGTCAGGACATTGAGCTAAAGAGCTGTTCAAACCCTCAAAAGATGCAGAAAATCTTCTAGTATGGATTTTTAAAAATTTGCAAAGTTTTGGAATTTGGGTTCTTTGTTGGTGCCGTCATAAATGGGATAGGTTTAGGCATTTTTGGACTAGGCACCAATGCCAAGAGCCAATTTTTTGACTCAAGTTTATAGCGGAAACTAGGCTAAAATCTGAGTCTTTAGAGCCCTTGATTGGCTTTCTAGCATTTCTCGTTCAAAAGTTATGGCTGAAAAATAATAATTAAGGGACTGATTAATTTGTTTATTGTTTTGAGGCCATAACTTTTGAAACAAAAACGTTAAAAAGCCAACCAAGAGCTCAAGTGACTCAGACTATCACCTAGTTTGGACTAAAAACTCAAGGGTCAGAAAATTGGTTCCTGGCATAAGCGCCCAGGGCCAGGTAACCTGGGCCAAAATGCCTAAACCAACCCCACTTATGATGTCACCCACAAAAAAATGAATCCAAACCTTTCCAAATTTTAAACATCCAGTTAAGACTTGTCGCATCTTTTGAGGGTTTGAACAGCTCTCTAGCTCGGTCGCCTGGCAAATTATGGTGGTGCAAAGTGATGGTAAAAAGTGTGTTATGTAGGCCTTAAAGGTAAATTGTCCCAGTGCCGAAGGTGTTGAAGGTATTTGTATTTGTTGCAATTCAAAAACCAAACATTAGCAAACATTGCACCCACAGTATATAATGGAAGCCGTCAAAAGTAATGTAGCAAGCCAATGACAATTTTCAACATATTCATAAATGCACACATTGTATGCTGTAAGAGAGAGAATTTAATATTCAATTTCCTCTCTTTTGCAGCATAGTTATACAAATGCTTGGCTGTAAGAGAGAGGAAACTGAATATTAAATCGTTTCTCCAGTTATACAAATGCTTGTCTTTTCTGAAGTGATGCAATATCCACAACAGTTGATGGTTGCATTAAGGGAGACCCCTGACCATCCCACATGATTGCAAACAGTTTCTGTGGTTTAACACCTTGGCGTCTGGGTGGTTTTGGCGATTTTCGCAAAAAAAACAGCAGTTTTCGGTTGCCTTACCAACGCCCTAGCTCCTAAGCCGATTGCGCTAGAGAGCTGTTCAACGGCTCA
>JGI24021J15306_10006260_pt1 | contig 14293 bp, 8 predicted proteins | sample Ectturendosymbi1_FD_15306 | JGI IMG/M metagenome (IMG submission 15306) | reverse complement strand
CCATCTTCCATTGACACGTTCTGATCTTCCTCGGAATTTGAATCAATCCATTGTGGAAGAGTTACTATTGAGCCTTCCTCGGTTTCTTGTGATGAGCTTCTATGAAATATGTTGTGGTCAAAACTGACTACAACATAACATAAAGTCTTAGCCAGAGTTCTCTCTAATAAAATTTTAGCAGTGAATATACATAACAATGCCACGTTCACTGTATTCATCACCGTATTCACATTTATCAGATCAATATTTTCTATTCTTTGTGTACTTCTTTTTCTCCGCTTCTTCTCTTTTCTTGTTAAGATTGAGTCCAGAATGGGTGAAGGGAGTTTCTTGTCTTCCTTTCCATATTCTTTATCTATTATCTGTGAAAGGAATATTTTTTGTTTTATTGATCAGCTTTTTTGTTTTATTTATGCTTACTAATCGTTTTTTCTTGTTTCTATTCAGTAAATAATAAGTTAAACTAATCACCGACATACCTCCTATCACGCTAGTTATAATTATCAACGTTATCAGTAGTATTTCAGTTTGATTTTTATTGACTTTGTCCTTTATTTTTTTTACTTGGTTTTCTTTTTTCTTTCTATCCCTTTGTGTCATTTGGTGTTCACTCAGTTCTTTACTTATAAGCTGTTTTATTCGTTGATACTCATCATTTTGGATTTCGCCTTTTCCAATTTTTTGCGTGGTAATAACATTATCTTCCTGTTTATTTGAAGTAGTTGCCCTATAAGTCATTCGTTCATTTTGTTCCTTGATTTCTACAGCTGAACTAGTTTGTCTAACTCTAGCGTTATTCTTAGTTGTCGGGTATTCTTTCATTGTTGGTGGCGGGGTGGTAACTATAACTTCGTTCTGATGTGACACGTCTCCTGCATCTACTTGCTCCCCCTGACTCCTCCTTGTTCTTCGAAAACTCGAGATTATTTGCCAATATATATTTCCCTTTTTCAACCGTATTCTATATTTTTTTCCTTTTTCTAAATTGGTAACTTTTTCTAAGTGTGGTAACATTAATCTTATTCTTTTGTATAGATAATATTTTGCTATTTCTCCTCTTGCGGCCTCAGATACATCACTTATTTCTAGTTCGAGTTCTCTCATTTTTACCAGGGTTCTATTTATGTTTCCTTGAACATTTTCGAAGGCTTCTTCCCAGTTTATTCCATTGTTTCCCGTGCTTATCACTGCTCTTCGTGCTGCATATCTTGCGCGTAAGTTTTCCAGATGTGATCCTATCAAACCTTGACTTCTTATTTCAGCTAACTTTTCTTCCAACAGAGCTATAGCTCTATTCATAGTATTAGCTTCAACTTGTCCTTGGTTATTTAATATTTGGGGAATAGTTTGTAATCTTTGTCTCATAAAATATCTCAATTCCGGTTCTTCTTTTACACCTATTAATTCTAAAGTGGTGCTTCTTATAATCTCGTTGGCCATATGATTTATATTTATATCTTCATCAAAACATATTTGTCCTTGCGGGATGGCCGCTAGATTGCGCCATGGATCTACCATTATTTCACTCCGTAGGTAAGAAGTCATACTGTTGCTTACTGCAAATCGGCATTGCCCTTCCCCTCTCGGCTTTCTACAGCTTGCAGCATTGGCATATACTAATTGACAATTTTGTGGGTATTGTTCATGCATTATCCGCAAAGTTCGATATTGATCCGTGGGTGTAGTTGGTCTTTGATTCGCTTCCAATGTTCGAATAAAATCCGTATACCTAGTTCTTTCACACATTTCATCTTGTTTAGTTATCATTAATTTAGTTCTACCAATTCTCCACCAAGTTGACCACAAAAAATTCTTGTGAAATCTGCTGTGGATGTTGTTAGCTACTAGACTATAAATCTGTGTGGGTCTCTCTCTTACTGGGCCATGCGCAAACTCCACCTTTATCATGGCATCACTCCCTATTGCAGATTCCACAAACTTCCATTGCACTATATTGCTTAGTTCTTTCAAGTCATATCGGAAATCTTGAGATAAGTTAGCAGGTTCAAAATTCCCTATGGGCATTATTATTTCAAAACCATACTCGCTCGCGTTTAGCATATAGGAGTATTCACGGAAGTCGCACACTCTTAGAGTTCCTCTTGTTCCCGGGGTGTATTTTATTCCCCAGGATTCTTCCATGGCAATTTGGCAAGGCTCTTGCCTTTCTATCCTTCTCCAATCTGGGTCTACTTCATTTGCGTTTATGGCCGTTACCTTCCATTCTACCCATTTATAAGTTTCATATAATATTGTTATCATATGATCTATCATCTTTAGTTGGGTCATTATGTCCAAATCCGTTACTTGTAAATATCGATAAACTCTTATATGTCCTTGGCTATCCGTGTAATTGGCAACGGCTCTTTTTATCGTACTCTGCCAATTGTGTTGCGCCAAGGCCTTATATTCTACTGCTGAGGTATGGCGATGATGGCGCATCCCATATAAGAATCTTTGTCTAAAATTGGTAAGCCTCTGATGAATGAGTCGCGGATCCTCTTCACCAACGACCGTCATTATATTACTTGCCCTGTATACTACTTGGTTATTATTCTCGTAAAATATAGTATACATTTGTCTCTCTTCTACTCTTATTTGAGTCGTTTCTTGTGGTATAAAACCTTGTCTTAACTGTGCAGCTAGTATTTTATGTTTTCCTCTAGCTGGGTTCCAGATAACTTGATATACTGGTGGGCACGCACAATTTTCATCATATTCTTCCGGACTCAGGTAATATCGTCCCTGAGTTGTTAACACTTCTGTAAACGTTTGAACTGGCGTACGTATATGCCCAAAATCTCTTAGGTAATGATGTTTTTCATTTACTAAGTCACACGGGTATGGCATTAATTCTTTCATAGTTACCCGTATTTCTTCTGTGTCGTTGGCCGTCGTTTCTTCGAACGAATGTCTCTTTAGTAGGTCCGTAATTAATTCTTCATCTTGCGTCACATATACGTCTTCAGGGAATTGGGCACTTCCAATTTCAATTATCATTAACACATATATTAACCACATCATATTTTTGCTTTTTAAATTTCTTTTCTCCTAAAACACAGAAAACAACCATACATAACTAATGTGATTATACTCGTATAATGTATTATGATTTCGTTTGATTATGTTATTCCATTAATACGATTATTTTCTTGGTTTTTCGCACAATATGTGGCCATGAGGCCCACTCTCTCACATTTAGGACAATACATAGATGCGCCCATGTCCATATTACTGGGAAATTGTTCCCATACTTCATTCACATACAAATAACCGAACAACATTCCTTTTGTTAATCTTACACCATTGCGTCGATTAGGTCGATATTTAACGTGCATAAGAGATTCAGCGAACATGAGACTTTTGTTGTCGAATACGGGTTTCACTTTTGGCGCCAGCTCCAGGTTAAAATTTAGTTTGACTCTCCCTGGGAATATCCTCAGGGCAGGATACACATACCAATTTTTGCTTCTTTCATGATCAACAGTACGTGGTATATACAATAATAAATGGCCTTTAGTAGGTTGCCACACACAGCATTCATTACTATATGATTCAAACAATAACATTTCACGGTTCCGTGCTCGTAGTTCAATTTGATGTCTATATGGAGCACGTATCCCCACAGGATATTGCGGGTATCTGTTCCTGGGTCCCGGTATAATCACCGATTTGACCCTAGGTAAAGTCATTGTTTGTTTTTTTTGTTCATTTTCATCTTGTTTTTGTGTTGAAACAAGATTAGGTTCTGGTGGTGAATCAGTACATGCCTCTTCTTTTTCTATAGTTTTTTCCTTCTCCTCATTCTTTTCTCTCTTTTCTTCCTCTTCAGTGACTTCTTCTGATGGCATTGGTTCTTCCTCTGATTCCCACGTTATGGATTCAGTCTCATATATTACGTCTATGCTTTCACAATCAGCCATATTTACAATTCCTAATCCTGTAATGAAACATGATTCAGATCATTCTAGTATTAGGTGGGCGTTTTTTAACGTAACGTCTCGATTGTAAGGGAACAATAGTCCCCATCCATGAAGGAATTTTTCATCCCTTGCCCAATTGGGTGTGTATTGAAACTCCTCCTGGCTGCTTACATCCAGTCCCTGTACTCTTGTATTTATATCTATTCGGCGAGTAGCCCACTGGTAGTTGTTCATTAATGTTTTCCTAGTCATGACCATTCGGCCTCTTTTTGGTTCGGGCTCAGTTGGTGGCGCGTTGTGGATCCTCTGATGCATTATCCATTCACTGATTAATTTTTCTTTGTTCTCATCACTTTGTCTTTGGAGATTTGTGGATCTCTCATCCCATCTTATTCTTTCGTGATTGACTGCCTTTGGGGAAAATATTATTTTTTTGAAATAATCATATGCGTTTATGTCTCGCCGGGGATTCTTATCTATACTTTCTCTGTGACCTGACAATAGGCCAATTATTTCTTCTTGTTCCATGATCGCATGAAGATAGGGGCATCCTGGGCTTTCTTTTACATGAGCTAGCAGTGGACAATCATCCATTCGCCATGTCTTCTTTTCTACCCCGCAACAAAAGCACCGCGCCTTTTTCCCCGAAGGGTGTTCCTGCGCATACCATCCAGCGACCACCATTCTATTTTTCTCTTCTACCGGTTTTCCGTCAAAATAATTTCCCCACGATTCTGCTCGCGCATTTGGATTTATCATGCTCTCCTCATACATGTGAAAGTCGCTTTCAAAAAGTTCCCTTAAGTTGTCTTTTATCAGGGGTCTACTCAATTCTGGCTGTCGCATTACCTCAGTCCCTCGTACACTTCTTTGTGGGTCTCGTAATCCAATTAAAGCGGGACAAAGTGGATTCATCCAAGTGTGTATTAAGGTTAATGTGCAAAATTCTGGCATGTCCATGATCACACCTCCACACCCCTGGCACCACAATTTTTCTTGTATTCCTACAAATCCTGCTCTTTCTAGTCTCCAAGTTGCATGACGAAAATCATGCTGCCAGTTGGTATCCAGCAATGTCATCAATCTTGTTCCTCCTTTTACCCAATTACTCCTTAGTATATCAAAGAATTCCGTAGTGGTTAAATCTGTCATGATTAAAGTGTTCATCAAAGACTTGCTTGTCTGTTCCAGCTTCAAGTTTTCTATCATTCTTTGTAATAACTTTCGTGTTTCAGCGTCTTCGGGCTCTTCTCGGAGTCTATGGCCCCGCTCCTTTAGTTCCTCTGGAATTCCTTCCACAGTAATTGCCATTGTTACCAGATCTCTCTACTTTTTATACTTTTAACTCTAGTATCTGTAAATACAATATTTACATTTTAGCACATAGTTATTGCGTTTGAGTCATATTACAACTCATACTTAATTTTTCTACAGTACTAGCGAACTCTTTTGTTTATTTCTCTACTTGATAAACGTTACTACCGAGAAAATACCATTTAAAACTTGCAATATTAATACTATCGCAGTTTCGGTAGCAATATAATGAAAGTACATCCAATCGCGCCCACACTCTCTTGGTCTACCCGTGTGGTTAGTTCCGTAGAATGCATTTATCATTTGAGCATATACTACTTCACTTGTAGCGGTCGTAGTTGCTTCACCCGCGACCAAAATCATTACAAATACTAACACTAATATAATCAACATTTTTAAGTTTTCCTTCACCTATATAACATAACGATATCGTATTCAATACATATATCATGTAAGTTACCCATACATCACTATATTACGAAATATGTACATTTTATTTTACTTATTTTATCTATTTAAACGTATCCATTATATGATGTGACATATTTCGTACACAACAAAACATTTCATGGCATGTGATGGTAAATATACTTCGCACAATGTGAATACAGCAGATTCTTCAATGACATTCATTTGTAATATATCATATCGTCTCTCATAACGGGTTGAACTTGTCTGCCCGCGCGCGTCACTGTCGTTCGCGCTTCTTTTTGTTCATAAATGTCTTTAGTTTCTTCGGAATCTGTTCCCCAACGGGAATCTCTCCAAAGTTCAAAAAATTTCTTGTTCTTGATTTCCTTGGGCGTCTTTGGTTCTTCTGGGAGACTTCTTTCTTTTTCAATTGACACTTGAGTCTATGAAATAATACATTTGATAAATATCTTCAAAATTAGCACCTCCGTGGCCATTCAGAGTGTGCTTAAACTCATGATGGGTGACCGGGAGCCCCGTTTTTGTTTTAGTAAATGGTTGACCAGCAACTTAACATTTTCTGCTTCCTCAGCAGGATTAGCTACTTCCTTCTGATTCTGCCAAATTCGAGTATTCCCTTTGGTCCTCCCATCATCCGTTCCCTTTCTCGCGCGATCTCATCCTTTACATCCTTTTTTAATTTTTAAATTGTTATCTTTTTTTTTATTATTCCCCTAGCTAGGTTTCTCACCAGGTTCCCCCTTAAGTTCCCTTTTCCTCACTTAAGGTTACCCATTCTAACTTGCTTCGTTAATCATTTCATCATTCATTATTCTTATTCTTCTATTACCTTAACGGCGTCTTCGCCTCCTCTGACTCTTATTGTTTGTAATTTCCTCCCAAAACCTGAAGTCTCCCAGTTCTCGGTGGTATTCCGATTTTGCATGTTTACTCCATTCTTCCAAAAGCATGCGACGCCATGCCCTTGGGTTTCGTTCTACCAATTCATCCATTGCCAAGTAGGTTATGTCTCGGCGCAACACGAATAGTACTATGTTTCGCACTTTCTCATATTGCTCCACATCTTCCCAAGTTAATTCGGCTTCGTATAATGCATAATCTATGGCATCTACCGGGCTCATAGTTGCTCCTATCTTGTGATTTTTTATGAATGTCTCGAACTGATTTATTTTGGCATGTAACGAGGCAGGGAAAGTCCTTTCTGCCCATTCCCAAAATTCCGTTAAAGCTTCACTTTCGGTCGCATATCGATTGATATACCTCAATAGCATCCCACATTTTACTGTTATACTTTTATAGCCATTGTCCACGGCTTGTCTCAAAATTATGCGCAATTTGTTTTCATCCGATACTTTTGGGTTGCTCCGAAATATACCCTTTACAATTTCTAACCACTGTGTTGTGGTTTTTGGATACATCGCCGGGATCAACCTTAGTGCATTTGCCAAATGAGCATTTTCATCCTCAAAAGGCTTCCAAATATCTGAAACTTTGTCATTGCCTGACCCCAGAACTCCTGCTGTTTGTACATCCATCTGCTGTAACATTTTTGTTGCCACATCTACAGGTGCTGCCATGTTTTTTTATTTTACTTTACTCTATGTTTTTCCTACAACATAAACCATAATTGTAATATTACTCAGTACTTTTCTAGATACCTTAAACGGAAAAGCGAAAAATTTTTCTCAGTATCCTATTTAATATGTAGCTTATTTATTATGTAGTTTGGTTTACCAAACTATACTTCCTCCTTTTTTAGGCTTTTAACTCCCTCCTTTCTAGTTAGCTACTCCATAAGCATAATTTCTTAGTTTTATCTTATTTCTCTTAACCCTTAATGGTTTAACCTGAGGTTTGGCTGGCAATAATTGATGATACACGAATTTCCGTTGTTGTGATCCTACTTGTAGTAGCATAAATCTGGATCCTTTTTCTATAATAGGAAAGGGTCCTTTGAGCAAAGGTGCTAGTTTATGGCTTCTTTGTCTATCTTTTACATAGGCCCAAGTTGCTTCGTCCCATGTCGTTCCGAACATGCTGACCGGCCCCATCGGTATATATTGTGGAGGTTTCAAAGGTTGTGCCTCATCAAAAATGGGTATTCCAGGTGTGCGCACCTGTATTCCGTATGCTCGCATGCTAGGAGAAGAATTGTTTTCCAGGTTGAAGTACGTATTAATTGCTAGTACAGCAAATGGCAAATATACTGGCCACTTGTCAATATGTTCCTGTGCCCTTAGTATTGTAAGCAACGTGCGATGCGCTCGTTCCACCTTCCCATTACACTGGGGATTGTAAGGGAGCGTAGTTCTGTGTTCTATGCCTAGTATTTCCATGCATTTTTCCCATAACCGGGATTTGAATGGGGTCCCATTATCACTCACTAAAATCTTTGGAATTCCGAAATGACTTATGAAATGGTTAAAAAATCCCAATACTGACTGCTGTGAATTGGCATAGGTTACCGGGTTGGCTAACATTAGCCCCGTAAACCTATCTATTATTGTTAATAATTCCGTAACGTTGGGTATGATTTCATTATTCCCAATGTGTAAATGGTCAACATGAACCACAGCAAAAGGCTCATTGGGTGCTTGAAATTCAGCCGGAGCCAATTTTGTTCTTTTAAAAGCTTTGACTCTCTGGCAAACGTCACAATTATCCAGCATTTTCTTAGTCTTTTTTCTCAGCTTTGGCCAGTAAACGAGCCTTCTCAATCTCTGATATGTTTGCTTCCAGCTAAAATGCCCCCAATCATGATCCATTTTAATTAAAGTCTCCAAAATGCTTTCGTCTGGTATCCATATTAGGGCGCGCTGTTTGGGATTGGTACTCACAACCCATATACTATTTTTAGTATCCCATTCAGCTTGTGGTGGCAGATTTTCTGCCAGCTGTGATTGGGCTATTCGTATATTCTGCAACCAATTATTGTTTAGGTATTTAGTGAACTTATTCAAGGGTTTAACAAAATTATCCGCCTCTTCCTGTTCTCCTTGTTCACAGACTTCCTCCGCTTGGTTTATCTCAGTTTTTTCCAATTGTCGTAGTTTTATTCTACTCAAGTAATCTGCAATCTCATTATCAATTCCATCTACATGTTGTATATCCAGATCAAATTCCGACAAATATAAAAGTCTCAATTTCCGGAATCTCAGTTTGCAATTTTTTGTATTGAGTATGTTGACCAGGGGTTTATGATCCACATATACAGTGCAGTGGTTTCCTTCCAGTAAGTAATGGAAGTGTTTTACACATCCTTCCAAGGCTAGTAACTCTTTGTCTATAGCTCCATAGGCTTGTTGTGCATCGTTTAATGACTTACTAAAAAATCCTAAAGGTTTTACTCTTTTTTCGTCTGTAATTTGATAAAGTATTCCCCCTATTGCGTAGTCTGACCCATCAGTAGCTAAATACAGAGGTCTCTTTCTGTCGTACGTGCTTACAGCTACCGCTTTCATTACCATGTCTCTGACTTTTACGAAATCTTGTATCAGAGTTTTGGTCCAGTTTACCTTTGTCTTATTGCTCATTTTCCTTGGGACCCCTGCTCCCACTTGATTTAGCCTCCGTTGATATTCAGCTATTCCTGGAAGAAAAGGCCTCGTGAAATTAACTATTCCTAGGAATTTCCTCATCTCTCTAATGGTCAGTGGTAATGGCATCTTTTGTATGGCTTCTATATGTTTGTATGCGCAATGTACTTTCTTATTACTTATCCATTTTCCTAAGAACTTCATACTGTCCTTACCTAATTCGCACTTTTTCAAATTGGTAGTTAAATGAAATCGTGCCATATAATACGTGAGATAATACATTGCTCGTTTATATTCTTCTTCATCATCTGTTACAAGCAAAATGTCGTCTATATAAACCAGAAAATTTTGTGGTATTTCGGGCAAGCCCCTTTTTTCTCTATCCTTATTGTACCAGAAGTTTGCTAACCCCACGACAAAGCTGCTGGACATGGAAAATATCCCCGGGTAATTTATCCAACCCATGGGGAGCTTTCTGAATCTATACCCCCCTGGGTCAGTTGCAATCCCCAATAATGGCCTTGATTCTTCATCTACGTCCACGTGGTAAAAACCTTTTGTCAAATCTAATTTAGACATGATTCCCCCTCGACTGGCATAGTTAGGCAGTTGATCTGTTCTCGGGAGATTAGCATCTTTAGGAATTGTTTTCTTATTTAATGTTCTAAAGTCTACCACCATTCTTTGGGGTGCATTTGGGTCTGCCCTTGCCACCATAAATGACAAACTTTGACATACCGTTTCGCCTTTTTCTATTATCCCCTTATCCTCCGCGTCTTTGAGAAATCTAGCCTGCTCTGCTGCTGATTTTTCCGACAGTTGATACTGTGGAGCAAAAAACATGGTTGCTCCTTCTACTAATTCAACTCTGCACTTGTATGGCAGACGCGAGTCTTCTTTTAAGTTTTGTTTTTCCATTTGTAGCCTCGGAAACAAGGCCCATAATTTAGCAAACCACTCTTGGTCTATTACATCTTTTTGTTCAGGTGCTGGGGGGCACACCGGTGTTGGTAATGTTTCTAAATATGCTCTAGCTTCTCCTTCCGTTAAGGTCTCTTCTGAAAATTCACCTTTTTCCCTATTTGTTTGCGCTTGATTTAACTCTATTTGAAACTGTTTTATCTTTTCATTTACTTGTTGGTTTTGACTTAACTCTTGTAGCAAGGGTAAGAAGTTTTTTATGACCGTGCTTACTCCTATTAGATTATAATTTAGCGTATGTGGGGGCATTACTATAAACTTTAGCTTAACATGATCATTTTTGTGGGGTACCTCTATCTCTACTTCCCCTAAGGATGTTAATCCTCCACTTCCTTGTTGTATGTTAGCCACTGACACGCTCACCGTCCGATCTAACTTGGCTAATTCTTGTTGGGTTAACACAGAAGCATCAATTATATTTCTGTTAGCTCCTGTGTCTAACAAAAATGTTCTATCGTGTCTTTTATCGTCTATGAACACATAACTTGATTTAACTTTTGGTTTTTTAGAGGTTTGAAGAAAATTTGCCTCGGCGTTCAAGTCCTCTAATTTAGTCCTAAAAAATCCACTCTGGGCATTTCCATTTCATTTCTCATAGGTGCTGTTTGGGCCATGAAGGCCATTGCTTTATCATATACCATGGGTGCTCTACTTATTTCGCTTTTCCATCTTTCATTAGGTCCTAACCCTTTGGCGAAATTAGCCTCAGCGTGTTCCGCGGGCAGGGCTGGCTCATCATCTTCGGTAGGTGGTGAAGGTGGATCTGCCCAGGCTGCTTGTGGTCGTCCCTCATTTCTTATTTGTTGTCTATACCTCATTGCTTCTTCGCGGGCTTTTGCATAACTCTGTTCGTTGTATTGTCCTTCCCGATAACCTCCTCGACCACGATTACCATTTCGATTTCCGTAACCTCCTCTGAAATTGCCGTTTTGTCTACCATTCCAACCATTCCTATTTTGTCGCCATTTCTGGTTGGAATTCCAGTTTCCCCTACCACGACTCCAATTTCCCCGCCCTCTAGCGTTTTGTAATCGTTTAGAGCATTCTCGTTTAAAGTGGCCTTCTTCATGACAATAGAAACACTTTAGGGGTGGTTTCTCTTGACTTTGTTCATGCTGTTCCATTTCTTGTGCTTGTAACGCTGATATTACCTTATTTAATTTTTTGTCAAAGGCCTTCATGTCAAATTTAGTCTTTTTTATTTTAGGGGTTTCCACTTGTGCTATTGCTGCTAAAGGCATTTCTTCTTCGGTTCCACTGTCAGAGTCAGTTTCTCCTTCATACTGATAAATTTCTGCTGTTTCGATTTCTCCTGCGCTGTCTTTTACGCTTTCCCATATTTCAGTTATTACCCTTTTCCAATCTTGTGGTGGTTGTTGCGTTATTTTCAATTGTAGCGAGATGTCCACTTTTTTTGCTAGAGCGGCTTCTAATTCCTCACGAAGTGCTGGCTGCGATGTCACCTCATCCCACGTTAGTTGTACCTCCGATATTATACTGGATATTTTATCAGCTGGGTTAGTTCTCCAATTCCATTTCATTTCTCTTAACTTTCGTGCGAATATTGCGCGTTTTTGCCTTGGACTTAATTGATATTTACTTCGTATCCAGTCGAAGAATGTGTTTAACACGCGCCTTTCGTGGTATGGTTTTCCAGCTGCCTGCACTAGCAAGTTAGTGGCTTGCGCTGCTACTTCATTATGACCAGCTAATTGTGGTATTAGTGCTTGCAATGCTAACGCCTCTTCTCCAGGGATACCGCGATTCACCACTGATTCCATTAACGTGGCCCATGGGATTTCGTTACCAGGTACTAAGGGAATCATTACTCTTCTCATATCCTGTATTCGTAGTCGTTTTTCTATTGGTTCAGTGGGACGCGCTGTTACTTCTCGCTCTCCTGCTTTTCCTAATTCTTTCTCTTCCTGAAGATCCGGATATATCTTCTTTAATAAATTTGTTTGTTCCGGCTTTGAGTATACATTTCTTGATGTATCTATGGGCATAAGAGTTCTTTCTGGTGCCCCCGGTAAATCATCTATTCTGGTTGTTGTTTCTACCGTTACCCTTTTTGGGGTTTCTGGGATTTCCGGGCATTCTTCAATTCCGAATAATGGTTCCGATCTAGCGGGCGTACCTCTTTCGTTTTCACATTCCAACCTTTCATGTTCACTCCCTTCATTATCTGACTCGGGTAGTGGCGGGTAGGGTCCTCCAGGTGTAGTGGTTATACTATATCCCTTGAATCCCCCAAAACCGGTCATTATTTCTTCTCTCTCCTGTTCATAGGCTTCTTTCAATCTATCGTAATTTTCTCTAGCCGCTATTACATCATTTTGTAGATTATTAAGGATTTTTTCTCTTTCCTCTAACATTCTCATTCCTATCGTGGTTGGTGCGTCCCTTCCTTGTTGTACCGTCGTTTTTAGATCCCTTAATTTTTGGGCTTCTTCTCTTGCTCTTACCACACTTAGAGCCCATTCCTCTTTTCCTCTATTTAGTTCGGCTTCAGTAACATTCGCCTCCACTCTCATATCATATGAGGGTGGTGCCTCATTAAGCAAAGGCGCGCTAGGTTGCTTTACTGAGTCTTTTTCTTTGCTATTTTGTTCTGTATTACTTTTGTGAAATGGATTACCTGTTATCTCTTTAGCAATGTCCCCTAAGGTTCCTGTTTTCCCTTTCTTTTGGCTTTTTACTAGGGCTTTAGCGCACTTAGTAAAACTCTTGTTTTTATTTTTTAGTTCATTAACCTCTGTTGCAAGTGCTGCCCCACTAGCTTTAGCTGCCAGACTATGTCGATGCACTTCGCCTACTAGTTCAGTTACCACTCCCACACTTTGTTGAGCTGCCAGCGCTTTTTCGCGCAATTCATTTCTCTTTTGATCACTTTCTTTTTCAGTCATTCTTTGTTTTATGTTTTTCTCTTACAATTCCTGCAAACAAATTAATTTATGTTTCATTATTTTTTGTTTCCTCCTGATTTATTATCACCGTTTCTTCAGGTGACTGTTCGTACTCCTTTAGATACCGTGGCTCTGCCTTGTCTTTGATGTATCCTATTTCATCAGGCAGAGTCCATAATACATAGGCATAAACCTCGACTCCTTTTGTCACATCAATTATGCTTCGAGGTGGTATTTGTAGAGCCGTATGCATCATGGTACGCACTTTTTCATAAAAGGATTCTGACAGGACTGAGCCTCTTTGATATGTAGCATGTGCCGCAAATAACGAGTGTTTGAATTCATCAATAAATGCCGACATTTGTTTTTCGGATAAAGCAGGTTTATCCTCAAATTCAGGAAAGCCTCCTTTGGGCATTTTTAGTTTCACTTTTGAGCTACTTCCAGGTGCCAATTGCTTCATTAGTTTATGGAACTTTTGACTATTTTCCATGTACCAAATTGCTGTCACCCACAAATTGGGATTATTCACCCGCACTCCAATAGTTGTTGCGTCTTTTTTTACCTCGTTGGCCGCTTCGACCCATACTCCTTTCATGGCTGGTGAAAACAGGGCCTCATATTTTCTCTCCACTACCTTAATCAACCTTTCTATTGACCCCAAATGTTGTGTCATTTCTAAGTTGACACCCCCATAATCATCGGCTCTAACCATGTCTATATTACTTGTTTTGATAGCCATTATCATTTGTGCCGCAATAGTCATGGGGTGTGCTCTCCACGTCCTGAGCCCTCGCTCTTTTATTATTTGAGTTTTCATTAATTGTACCAGCGGCGAGATTACGTACTTTTTCTTTTGATCGTTTCCTATTTTATACGGGCATCGCTGCACTGTATAAATATCTTGGATTGCTACTATGGCCGAGAAATAGGACTGCTTTAAATGTCCTATCAAAATATTTTCTTTCAAAGCTGCCGATTGTGTTACCGGTAGTACGTCCAGAATTGAGGAATACAATAACAATATTTCTGGTGTTTGCCATAGTATTAAATGTTCGACCTCTACGAACGCACTATTGGCTATCAAGAAGTTATCGTTTATCCAATCCATTACTGACTGAATCACCAATGCATTAGACATTCTTTCCATTTCCATCCACTTATGCGCATAATAATTTATTATTGACATATTTTTAAACAA
>JGI24021J15306_10006258_pt1 | contig 14294 bp, 9 predicted proteins | sample Ectturendosymbi1_FD_15306 | JGI IMG/M metagenome (IMG submission 15306) | reverse complement strand
GTTCATTTGAGCAAATTACGTTCTTCTGAAACCAGGGGTGTACACTCCAACATTAAAAAAGCATCAGGTGGTACGCGATCTCAAAAAGTTTGAGAACCACTAAATTATACGAAGCATAATAATTTGCAATGTGTTACTAGTCTAGGCCTAATAAAAGCTCTAGTTTTTCTGTAGGCTTTTTAAGAATCATCCGACTGGGCTCTGCTTTTTTCTTTTTGCGATGATTCAAACTTGCACATATCTGTATTCAAGTGACCTCACAGGTGAAACAAGCAAAGAATCAATCGCAAATTTTTAATAGGAAATCGATTTCACGTAACAGTACACATCGTCAGTCCTCACATCTTATTCCAACAGCAGGCTATAGGCCAGTTGCTACCAGGCCCGTAGACAAGTTTTAAGGTTTGGAGAGGAAACACATTTTTGGGGAGCAAAATTTTGGTTTTTATTGTATATTTTAAACAATTTTTTCTGGGAACAACAAAATTTGGGGGGACACTACTCCCGAATGCCCCCCGTGGCTACGGGCCTGGTTGCCACTATAACAATTAATCTATTTGTAAATATTGGAATAGTAGCTGTTTTATCTATATACTGATTACTATACCAACAAGCTATACAGTTTCGACAAGGGCTCCAGAAGCTAGGGGTCCCGGTATCGGTCTTTGTACCCCCTGGTAAATTTCTCTCGGAGGCCCTGGCTATACCCAACATTTTTTAGGGTTTATCAAAATGATGAGTTCCTCGAAATGTTTATTCTATAATAACGTATTTTTTACCAACTGGCATTCATAAACCACCTTTAGTAATAATAAGAGAAGACCTTGGGATAATTTAATCAATATTGGACCTGTATTAATTTTACAAAAAATGCGAAAAACTTTTTCATAAAAGTCGGAAATTACGTATTTAAGTGAGTCTAGCGGTATATTCTGATGAAAAATACAGCATTTTGATTAATTTGGCAAACTGAATTCGAAAGCGTGCAGCCACTGCATTTAAAAATTATTTTTTTGGTTCATCTGCACAGTCGAATCAAAGCTGGTTTGCGTGACGGTTTTTCATCATCGAAGTAGAAGAATGCGTGGAATAAACGACAGGATGAGTTGATTTGCATTAATGCATTTCGTATCTTAGTGGACTTTATGCTTATTATCGTAACCCATAAGATATGCTTCAGTAGCTACACCTCACCCGCGTCACACTCGGCGCTTATTTAACAAAATTAATCAAAATTGACCACAGTAATTAAAGAAACAGAACCAAGAAAAACAAATTCAAGTTTCATCTTATACTCATAAAGAAATTCGTGTGAGTTTTATCTATTGTTATAAATATATTGCCATATATTTTTGAAGTGCTAACGCAGTAAAGTTATTTTAAAGCTTTATCCATTGCGTGGCATCAGAACTTTTTGGAATCAACTTAGTATTAACCGTTTTTTTGAAGAGCAGTCATAGGCTACCTAATGCAAATCAACTATCTTGACCAGACATTAAGCAGGTTGTCAAAAAACTTTTTGAGCTTATAGCTTGCAGTTTCAGTGCTTAACCCTACATATTTTAAATTCTGAATGTATCACCCGTAAACACATTCCTACGAAAAAATCGAACTATTTAGCATTACCTTGCGACGATGTTCTACCAGAACAATCCACCACGCATCACCGAGCACTGAATTTTTTCGAAGGCATAAGCCTGTTACGATGGTCGCAATAGCTATTGCTTCTGTAAACACTGGTGAGAACATATTTAAGTAGAGAGGTTGAGGCGTTTACAACCTACAGGCAGGAAATAAAACACAGGGCCTCAACAAGCTCTTTCCGAATTCCTCCGTCTAGGGGTACTCCACTGGCCTGGGTTCCAGCATGCAAGAAGCATAATAAATTTTTCAAAATAAATTATTTTAAGGTTTTAGCAAGTGCATGCCAGAGCCTTATCAAAAATGGCACCCTCAACAAGATGACGACCTCTTTTCCAGTGTTTATGAAAATTTCTTGGAAACATTCAGCCGGGAGCCCCGAATAGTGAGTCTTGAAGAGGCCGTGCACGTCGTAGTTGTGGTGTAAACTTTACCTCGGGTAACACTGAACGTAATAATACTTGATTCTAAGAGAACTATCCCGCTTGTTTTTACCAGATCATCTCTAATTTCTATGAAAAATCGCTTAGGGTAAAATGTTCGTAGTAGCGCACAGTGGTCATTGGCATGCCGCTAAATTGCAATCTACAGTTCGGAAATTTTGCAGTTTCGGGAGAAACTGGATTACCATTTAGTCATCATTTATAGCCTTGTTCACTGTGGCTCGGAGTGGTGAACACTGATAGAACCCCAGTATTAAATTGAATAGTATCCAAGCTAGAACGGTGGCCAGAAAGTTTTCAATAGAGAGGATTTACGTTTGTGCAGGGGGTCTTGACATTCTAAAAAGTGACAAAACTCTACTGATTTATAGTGGTTCATATTTCAATTTAGGGGGCTTGGAGCATTGTTTGGTGGGGCTAAGTGGTAACTGGACTGATCTGATACGAGTAAGCTCATGTAACGCTGGGTATAATTTCTTATACTTGGGAAAACGTTAGAAATCTGCTCTTTTTTGACTTTTCCTAAGTTTCAGGGACAAATAAAATGATGTGTGAGTTTTTGTAAAAAAATGTTTCTGAGTGGTACGTGAGTTTTTCTTCAAGAATGGTCATAAAGAGAAGATTCGGATCTCTTGTGTTCTGCGGGTTGCCTGATGTGCAGTGTTTTTTTTATGAGCTTTGACCTTGGTGACCATTAAGACAGTTTGAGAGACCGCAACTATTTCATCTGAATACCGAGATGGTCATAAAGCAAGGTTTTAGTGTATTTTGATAGTGGTCGTAAAGCGAGTTTCTATGGTTTTTTGGGAGTGTTTCGGTCCCTCAAAACACCTTAAAAACACTGCTGATGATTACTGCATCACGTACACGAGATAGATATTTAAATCACTATGCAGAATTTTTTTGCAGATACGACATCGGCAATTCGTTTTTTACTGTGGATACGTAAATTCTGAACTAATATGAAGAAAATACAGATCCGAAACGTGCATAATGTTTTTCAAATAAAAATTTCCTCCACATCAACAGTCGTAGTGCAGTATTGTATTTAGAATTAGTGCAAAATGATGTTCGCTACGCACATACAATTGTATCTGTGAAAATGTTTAAAAGTGTCGTGGGAAAGTCAAAAATAATTTGACCGGAGCTTACGGAGATCACGTGTCCCAGAACAACGTAATCTAATTTCGGGTCTCATCAGGTCCACGACAACCTCACGCGTTAGTAGACGCACTCAGCGCTACCTGAGCGGGAAGACTGAGCTTTTCAGCCATGCAAGGCAGTCAATCCAAGTGGGGAAAACAGAAAAGCAGGTAGGAAATATTTCTCCAGTATGGCAGTCCCTGCTGCCAAACCTGACCCCAACGTACTGGCAAAGACTTCTAATTGGACTCACTTACAAGGGGATACAAAGTATGGTCTACTACTCTACTGATGATTGAGAGAATCAGTAACCTAACCCTTGTCTGCGCTCACTTTGGAATTTACCTCGGCGATAACACTCTCGCGAGTAGTTCTGTCGCACGTACATCACCTAAAACAAAAGTAACTTTGCCCATGGGCGTCGGAAGAGGGGAAAGGGGCCAATTGTTGGCCCTGCCAGGATCTTAAAACTTGAAATTTTTTTATTACCTTTTTAGCAAACAAAAGGTTGTTTTGTTAGTTTCGAGAGGGAAAATGAAATTCCACCATTTTTAGCTCCTCCCTGAATAAATATTTTTGTCTGTCTCTGGAAAAATCTACTATTGGCCCCTTCATGGAAAAAGTCTTTCCGACGCGCATGGCTTTGCCAGAAACAAAAATCACCGTGAAAGTTGTAAAGTCGTGTTTTTGAACATAATTTTATCAATTGTATACCCTCTTCAATTCCTTTAAACTTAAAAGCAAAAGTTGCAACTTTGCAAAATACAACATTTTGACAAAAACGGATTTGCTCGGTCTTTGAAGAATGAGCTTTTAGGTTGTTACACGTGTTTTCAACATTTTTAAATCGACTTGCTTTTTTATAACGAATTGTTATTTATAGCAGATGCAACAAAAAAATCCAAGGTTTTAGTAACAATCACAGTGCTTAAAATTTTCCACTGCCCAGTGCCCACCTCTGCTGTAGTGTGTACTCATGTTGTGATGCCATATTAAAAAAACATCAAAATTAGGCTCCAAACGGCTGCGTGAGAGAAAAGACATATTGCACCACACCCGCTTTGCCCATCTGAAAGCAGCAGCTGTGAGCGAACGTGAAAAATAGACGTTGCGGCTTCGATTTCAGTTTTGGTTTTCAGGTTGCTGGTGAGATGAAGCACCAGGCTATAACTCAGTGCCGCAAACAAAGCGCATTAATTCATCGTCTCCAAGAAGAGAAGCAAGTTGCGTATCAACTGCGGAACGACGAAGTTCGCAAACGTTTTCAAGCGGAAGGTGAGCTGCATTCCTTGCAAACATACGTAGAATACACAGAGAGGAAAACCCGTGAAAAAACTCGAAACAAGAGTGTACAGACTGTCACATCTATTCCACTGCGGTGGAATTTCGTCAATAGAAATTTGGAAGCTGCTGGAAAGCGATCACTTGATCGTGTTGGCAGCGAAAAGTGGATAACCAGTACTGGATCCGGTGCAGTAAGCTACACTGCCCTTAAGTCAGCAGCCTCTTTGTTGAAATTGGACTCAATAGAGAAAAATTACCGAAAAGAAACCATGAAATCAAAGCAGAAATTTAACGATGCTGCACAACATAGTCGACTTAACAAGGTCTCAAAGGACAGCAGCACTTTGAACGATGATCAACTTCATGGACAACACAAGAGTTTTGTATCTGGGAAAGGATCTTTTACAGGAAACTACAGCAACAAAGATTCCTCACCAATGTACGAAAATACATTAAACAATCCTCACAAGCTATCGACTACAGAACATAAACTGTCAAGCTCGTCTCAGACATCGGCTCCTCCTCCGCCGCCACCACCAGTTTCCAGGATAAATCTAATGAATGGTAATGCTTCAATGCAAAAGTTCAATCAACATTCTGCAGCCATGGGACCAGCAGCCCTGGTCTACAAAGCAAGAATATACACATGAAAAATCTTTCTGGATTATCGTTTTTTTCTCGTCTGTGTACCTGTTTGTTACTGGAATGCATTTGTGTATCGTTCGGCAAAACCACAGTTGTCTTGGAGGGTAAAGGGTATCCTTAAAAATGTGGACTGTGGCAATTAGGTCTCGTGTCGTTTAACACTGCGTCCTCTATGGAGCTGTTGCGAGAAAATTTTGACATATACTCGCCACAGTGACCAAAAATGAAGAGTATTACGTCGGGTCCAGCGATTCTGTCAAAGTTCAAATTAAGCATTTTTTAGGTAGCTCTACGAAGCACTTGTAACCGGACAGCTTGATTGAATTTGAGAGCTTAGACTTGTAAGCAAGCATATTTTTCATCAACTATAAGTTTAAAGAAAAACTCGCGTAACAGTTTCAAACAGTAAAAATGATTATTTCCAAATATATCTCGCCAACTGCACTTAATATCCTTGTTTTAATGCCTTCACGCCTTTTTATACGGAAACCTAGTGCAAGTTCTTGCGAAAGAATTTAAGCAATTTACATATTGCACAATTGTTTGTGAAAGCTCTAATTCCACGCGAAACTATTGGTTAAAGCGTACTGCTCATATCGTGTCAAATCACCCGTTTCTGTGTTTTGTAAATTGCATCCACTGAGTGCAATACGATGTTACGATGGAAAAATTTTCTGGCACTAGTGGCTTCTGTATTTGATGTTGTTGCAAAAGCTAATTGGAATGAATTGCTGCTTGTTTAAGCCGGTAACACTGTTCTATAAAATGTGTTTGCACACACTTTAGCCTAAATATTAAAAAAACATTTACGTGCTACTTAAAGCCAACATTCGCATTAGCTTTCTCAGCTCAATGAATTAAACATGCAATTATCTTTTCATAATAAAAGAATCTAAGCCTTTGCAACCATCATCTTGGGGTCCAAAGACCGTGAATTCACCAATCGCTATTACATTGCACAACATTCATCATTGCTTCGTTTTTAAACCCACGTTTCTCTTAGGGAGTGTCGTGGGAGCAGCAACCCTAGGAGGCCTCGAAATACCTCACTGTTTTCAGTAACCGTTGATAGGTTTGATGTCTCCAGACCAAGGAGGGACCACACCATATCGGAGATGTAACAAATCCCAATTGGTCCACGGCAGGCCTCTAGGGTGTTTTCCAATGGGTGTAGCCAGTGATGTGTTTAAGGGGAGGCGAGCATAAATGACGCCCTCAAGGTGTTTTGCGCATAAATATTCCTCATTTTTGGTGAAAAACATATTATCCGCTCATATAATATTTCCCGAAACACATCATAATTAAGTACTCTGCTTTCAAAGAATCCCCCAACCCAGCAGTAACTGTAATGTGTAAGTAGCTTACTCTGCTTTCACAAAGCTCCGACCAGTATCTCCAATGTGTAAATAAGGAAATGCTTCAAACCAACTTCAATACACTTTAAAAAGACTGTGAGTTAAATTTGCTCCAAAAAGTTCTGAAAAGAACATCAAGTAAGAGCAAAAGTTTATACCAAAATTTTTCACTGTCAGAGAGCGAAGCTTCTCAGAATATACAGTAGTGTGGACAACTGTGAAAAAGGGGTCCTAGCTTTAAAAGCATATGTAGTGCATATGAAATCCCAAAAGTTTAGTTGTGTTCAAACATAGACCTATTTTGTTCTTTGTTTAATACAGCATTTTTAGTCAATGACTACTGGTAAGATTTTACAAACACTACACAGAGCACGCCAAAGATTTTCCGACTAAATTTTGCCGGAAGAACTAACACTAAACTTAACCACTATTCTAAACTTTAACTCTAAAACTAACTCTACCCCCATGCTCTAACCATAAACCCTAATGAGGCATAGAGAAGTGCATAGCACCGTGGCGCGCATTTCCCATTCCTAGGCTTGATCAAAAGGTCTTATCACGGTTGACTGAATATGATGACGTCATCAGAAGCCCCCCTTTTCAGCCTTTGCCTCGGGACCCCCATAGCCAACAGGACTCGCCTCGCCAACGTTTCTTATGTTATTCTGATCGTGTGGCCGAGCCATCGCAGCTGGGATCGCTCTATTCCAGGGGTCGGAAACCTATGGCTCGCGAGCTAAATGTGGCTCTTTTGATGACGGCATCTGGCTCGCTTGATATTTTCTTAACACGATTGTTACGAAAGAAACTTTTTCTGTAATTTTCCATCTACTACACTACAAAGCCATCAGCAAAACCATGCAGCATCAGAAGTCGCACTAACAGTAAGAAGCATGTTGTCAAAGAGAAAATTCAGACATTTACCATTGTTTGAAATGTTGGTTTTGCTTAAAAATTGCACATGTTAGTTAGTAAGTTAGTTGCATTAAGTGTTGAAAAGTATTATATGGCTCTCACGGAATTACAATTAAAAACTAAGTAGGTTTCATGGCTCCATTAGCCAAAAAGGTTCGCGACCCCTGCTCTATTCTTTTCGGGGACATGAATCGACACTCAGGGTTTCACGAATTTCACAACTGTGCACTTTGTCGCTTAGCTTCTGCCGCGAACCCTTCGTAAAAAACATGTCTCCCACTTGTACTTGCAATAAAATTATTTCGTTCATAAACTAAGATCCATCACCATGGGCGAGGATAGGAAAATACACGAATCAAAAACTGAAAGCTTTGTGGTGTTAGTTCGCCTTTTGTGACCACGGAATGATGAAGCTCTTGCGCCACAGCGTTGGCTTTACCTATTTGAGTATCAACCTCTTTGTTCTACTTTCCGTCACTCGAGACTACCATCCCAATTACTTAACTTCACGACTTGCTGCAGTGTGTTTCCGCTTGCGTTTGTGAAGCTAGTTCTCATGAAAACTTCATCACACACAGCTGGAAACCAACCAAGTACTTGTTGAAAGCGCTGTTAAATTGGAAGATACGGGAACAACTGACTCTTACTTGCAGAGTTAACTAATTTAGTTTCTAGAAAGACACATAATCTCAGTGCTATAATTTTCACGCCAGCTTGATTGCAAGTAGCTGCAAACCGATAAAGCCAGGCCCGTAACCAGCTTGGGACACAAGGTGGGGCAAAGAGTTTTCTGAGAAGGGGCCCAAATTTTAACTGTGTCCAATAGTATTAAACTATGTCGAACACATTTTTCCAGGAGGGCAAACATTTTGCAAGGGGGGCTCGCTCCCCCTGCCCCCCTCCTAGTTACGGGCCTGTATAAGAATAAGTTGAAAGCCTTGGTTAAAAAAACACAAGCAACACCAAATCTTCTGCAAAGGCAAAAGGTTGATCCCGCAGCTTCCAATAGTGACACCCTAGTCGACTTGGCGGTGACTTTCTATCCCGTTCATACAGATTGCGAAGAGGAGTAGTGACAGCACTCACTTTTGCCGGAATCTAACACCCTGGTTCCCTCCAGCTGGGCATGGGCGTCGAAAGGGGGTTAGGGGGCCAAGGCCGCCCTGGATTTTAAAATTTCCAGCAAAAAAGTGTTGTTTTCTTGGTTTCGAGTGGGAAAAAACTAATTTCACCACTTTTGGTCCCCCTGGAAAAATTTTTGAAAAATTCCCTGCTGCCCCCCCCTGGAAAAATCCTTCCGACGCCCATGCAGCTGGAATCAATTATCTCGCAGCATTTTGTTTCAAGACATTTGGCCTACACTTTTCGACGGAGACTGATAGAAATGTCTCGGTGGTTAGTGCATTCCAACACGAAATTGTGTTTAACTGCAAAAAACGGTTGGTGCAATTTTTCTTTCAAAGAAGTATGTTGCACCACACTTTTTCAAATAGCATGTGTGTTGAGTTTGTTGAACATGCCAAATATTGTGGTCTAGTCTACTGCTTCATGCCTTACTGCAGGATGGCAATGACTATCAGAGGATAGTGAAATCACTGTACTGCGCAGATAACAGGTTCTAAGGCACCCTTGCCCAAAGCTCAACTGCACTAAAATCTTTGTTTCGTGCCTATTGCATGCCAATGTATGTCTGAAAATTGTGGGACAGGTAGGCTATAGTCCTGAATTAAACGAGTGTGCATAGTCAACAACAGTGTCTATGAAGTGACTGCGCCCAGCCTATCACAACGCCTACGCATGGCCCACCAACGCCTATCAACAAACGCCTAATTTTGCGTTAGGCCTACATTTAATAAAATGTATAAGTTTGTCGGCTTCACGATATCTAGGTCATTTCATCAACATGTTTGAAGTCTTGATCAGAACTGGTTTGCATGCATTCTTCCCTACTCAGGAAACCTTAAAACGCTATACGAGTCGGGAAATCATGGGTGTAATGCAACCCAAAATTTGATTACGTTTTCCTGGGACATGTGACATTCATTATTTCCGGAGTAAACTATTTTTGACGTGTCGACGTCCATTTTTAATCGCTTTCGTATCAGCGCAGCGAAACATACATAGTATACAAATTTTATACACTGCACCCCCAAAACGAAATTTTTAGAGGGGAATTTTTGTTTGTACGTAGAGAACGTCATGGGCGTTTTAGTTCCGTTATTCTTCACATCAACTCATGGTATAAGAAGACTCTTCAGAAATAAGGTTTCGGTGGTCATGTTTGGCCAAACACGTTTTGCACTTAAAATCACATTGAAATCTTAAGGTATTAAGGTGCACAAAATTATTTACACCTCAGGTAACCCTGGGTAGTATAGTAGGCCTACCCCAATTTTGTATATATAAGCTTTCAGGGACATTTTTCTAGTTAACTCTGGCACCATTCCACTTGTCTCTGAAAATCAGGAAAAGTCATGGAAACACAGGTTTCTAATATTTTTCTAAGTAGACAAAATCAACAAAAAAGAAGCCTTTGGGTGGTGGCCACCCAGCTTTCCTGAGCAGGGCGTTCTGCAATTAACCTTTTATCCACTCAGTTGAAAAATTTGATGCTTTTTACAAATCTCCAGTTTTTTCCACTGTAACGCTTATCGTATAACAAATTAAAAATGGGCTTATATTTGTATGATTATTATTGATGGGATTGTTACAACCTATAGTTTAAGTTTTATCTCTCCAATTAGTTGATGACAATCACTGACAAAATTTTAATTAACGTCATTTCTTTACTGACAACTTTTAAGAAGAGACCTGTCTGAAGAAAAAATAGAAACATAAAACTCTAATTGTTAGCTTGATAAACTTTACTAATTAATTAGTAATTAATCTTAAGTGATCAGCAAGGTCAGTCAGACATCAGCGCTAGCCAGTGCTAATTCCAACTCTCTTCAAAAATCATTAGCGCATAACGAGACAAACGCTTTTTTTCCAATAGGTAGATTTATGGTCTTGTTCAATTCAGTCAAGTGATCCTCTCGACTAGGCCAGATCAACGAGTTGTGAAACATGAAAAAGCATGAGTTGAGGTGGGAAAGCAAGGATGCTCCAAGCCTGTATTTAGTTAACGAGTCCATTCAATGGTGCTCAAGAAACGAGCCAGAACGCAATTTAAGTAGGCTACCACTGTGCTATAAACAAATTCGGGCGCTACCGTATGTGATTTTGCCAACGGGAAGATTCACGTCTGGACCATGAAACTACAAGAAAATGTTTGCGCCAATAATTTAATAAAATTAAATTTTGATTTTAATGTTTGCGTCAGACCCACCACAAGGGTACTCAAATAACACAATAACACAAAAATGGTTAGACATACAGTGCAAGCGCAGTACAGAGCGAGTGCTGGCTGAGAATCTGTCTGAGACGAGTTTAGTCCGTGGCTGTGAGAATCTGACTGTTATTCAAATAACTGTTATCGAGGTCGTGCAGATTAAAAATTACTGTACTTGAACTGCTGCGACCCACTCCGACCTTAACGAAACTTCTTCGATGGCCATGGCCACTAGTCAGGGCCGGATTAAATGAACGCAAGGCCCCGGGCAAAGTCGTGACGCGAGGCCCCCTGAATAGGGTCTAGGACATTTCGGCGATGCTGTTTCGGCGATGCCGTTTCGGCGACGGGACATTTCGGCGATGGTGGTTTCGGCGACGGGAGGTTTCGGCGACGGGACGCTTCGGCAATGGTGGTCGCAGATGTTTTACACGAAAAAAAGTGCTTTTGAAATACTTCAGTGGTTAGACTGCAAAGGATGTATGCTTGATAAGCATTTTTGTTGTCATCCTGAGGGCAGCTGTGGCTTCTCTTCCGCCGGAAGTGTGGATGAGCTTAGTGCGACCGTGACGGTTCGGCCAGGGCTAAGGTGGCTGTTCGCAAGGTTGTTGCACTAGCACCCCAGCCCAAGCCAGCAAAACGCCTCAAGAGTGCGACGCGTGGTGTCAGTTTTTGCGAAGTGTTGGCGATACGTGAGCGTCCTGTCCAACGTTACTCCGAGGTATTTGCGCTCGAAGCAAAATGGCAGGGTTGCGTTGTTGTAGTTGATATTCAGCTCACGCTTAGCTTCCTTGTTGTTGAGATGGAAGACTGCCGACACCGTTTTTGTAGTGCTGAGGTTTAACTTCCAGGTCTGGAGGTATTCATCTATGGTTTACACGTCTTTGCTAAGCACCCCTTCCACTGCTTGCCAGACTATATCAGCATGCATGATTGCTAGATCGTCGGCGTATGCATACGTTCCGGAGATGGCGATTGCCAAGTCAGAGGTGCGGATTTGAGAAGGGGTGCCACGACGGCTCACTGTGGGACGCCATGCTTGAGGCATCGCAATCTTAATTGCTGAGACTTGATGACTTGAGTTGTTTGTGCGACACTGAAAAGAACTGTGTTCCTGCCAGGTCCATTTGATTTCACCGGATTGCAATGGAGGAAACCAACTATCTACGGAATAATCAATAATATTTCACGCTTTCTGCCTTAAACGTTCTTGAAATAATGGCGCCATTGAATCTTGACGTAGAGCGACGCTTATAAATACGTGACATTTGGAAGATGGTTGCCACTAATCTTGACGCACGCCTATGGTTTCAAACATTTGACATTTTTACATGCCTGCTGGGTTCCCTTCACAATCTGGTTGGTTTGCCATTCGCGGTGACTGTGACACACTTGGCCGTACAAGATTTAGCGCTGTGGCGACCTGGAGATGTCGCCATATGTGCACAAAATGATCACCAATGGGTGGTGCCCAAGAGTAACAAATTACTGAGATTGACACCACAAGCAAAAGATCAAATGTCACTATTCTTATATATCAATAGTGCAAGGTAGTGTCAGTAGATTGACTCCGATAGAGCGATCCAGCAGAATACTTTCAAATGATACTAGTAGTGAACACTTGAGTGTGGAATTAAGAGGGATCAAGACATTCTAGAGCAGTGGTTCTTAGCCTGGGGTAAATTTACTCGGGGGTAATTTCATCTTCCAAGGGGGAAATTTACTGGACCATAATTTGCAACCAATGTAAATCTTTACGCATCATTCTAAACTGTATGAGTTTGTTAATTTCGTATTTTCAGTAAATAGCACCATTGAGTCTATTGGGGTAAATCTGGTAATCTTGTTAGAGGGTAAGACATGTGAAAAAGGTTGAACCACTGTTCTAGAGAATAAGTTTTATTGTTACTGGTTGCTCTCCTGTTAGCTTAAAATGACCCGAGTTAACATCAAGGCGATTCAGATCACTGACTGTAACAGTGGCTTGTACTGTTTGCAGCATCCATTTGCTTCTTCCACGGGATAAGCTATGTCAGGGGTGAGCAATTAATTTCGCTCGAAGGCCACTTTGAAAAGACTGCGTTTAGCGGACGGCCTTACCCTCTAATCCAGTGTTTTTCAACCTTTTTCGGTTCACCCTTTTGGCATTTTCACACAGTCTGTGACCCTTCCTGCTCTATTTCCAATACATATCATATTATAGCCACTTTGGTTAACACAAAATGCATTTCCAGAAAAATGAAACGAACTACCACAACGTTATTACCACAAAAATACATTTCATAGCATTTAATTTGAAACGCTAATTGAATTTAACAAACATTTTCAATGCAGCGGTTGACTTTGCAGACACATGGCCAACTTCGAAATTCGTGGTTCAGTGCTTGACAGTGCTAATCTCATACCATCCACGATTTTCCTTCGATTTCGTGCCTTCATTTCGATGTAAATTTGAAGTGAAAACCACTCTCGCAGAGATATGTTATGGCAAACGGATGCAATATTCGAAAAGTCAGTTCAGACAGTCATAGGTGTAGGAGCAGGCAAATTTTTGGGGGTGCGAAAGATTTTTGCCCGAATTTCCCCGACATTGCAGAAAAATTTTTGGGCCACTTGTTATGCGATTTTCATGCGATTTTGGGCCCCATTTCTTTCAATCAAAGCACGTTGGGCACCATTTTTATCAAATCAAAGCAAGTTGGGCGTCATTTTTGCTCGTATTTTTATGGAGTTTGCCCAGATATTCAGGGATTTTTGAAGGTTTTCACAATTTTTGTCCAGATTTACACTGATTTTGCCGGATTTTCACCAAATCAAAATATTTGGGCGTGCGTTTGCACCCCATGCACCCCCGCCTCCTACACCACTGCAGACAGTTATGAGTTTGATTCAAGCACAGCTCACCAAAACGGAGAGAGTGGCAATTCATGAAAAATATCGTATGCTGAAGAATCATTTCGAAGATCACAAAATTGGTCGTGTATTTCATTGAAAATATTAGCCGTAACCAGAGAGGTAAAGAAAGGATTTCATAGAAGCGCAACTTCTTCCTCCTTGAGCTCAGGGAAATATCGTTGGAACCAGTGGCGCAGCCAGGAATTTTGTTCGGGAGGGGCCAGTCAATGACGTCGTCAGATTTCAAACTTTAGCTATTTTGCACATAGATCATTTTGATGTCACTGGTCAATTTCTGGTCTATTACAACAGGATATGACGTCAAATACCTTCTATCAGTCGGCATCGATAAATTTTAACAAAGACAAGAAAACGTTTGCTTTCGCAGTGATCATTATCAAGCAGTTGTTAATTTTCAATGAACATTAAGAGTAGCGAAAAGCGAAGCGCCGTGTAATGTTGTCCTCGAGAATATCACTGACTAGAAAGCTTCCTGTGTCGAACAGTGGTTCTCAACTTTTTGAGATCACGTACCACCTGGTGTTTTTTAATGTTGGAGTGTACACCCCTGGTTTCAGAAGAACGTAATTTGCTCAAAATGTACTTAAGATTAATATAGCAAATAAACGAATTAGCAACATT
>JGI24021J15306_10006255_pt1 | contig 14296 bp, 7 predicted proteins | sample Ectturendosymbi1_FD_15306 | JGI IMG/M metagenome (IMG submission 15306) | reverse complement strand
TTTTTCTCTTTCATAATCTTTCTGCAGCCTGATGATGAATCCGGTTTTAAATTGTAAATTTCATTTGGGAATTGTGCTTATACTGGCAGTTTGCTTTACGAGTGTACCGTATGTTATCAATAAATGTTTTGTTACAGCCACATGTCTTCAACAGCAGTTTTTACTTTCTTTCTTTAGTCAGAGCTAAGAAAAAAGGAAAAAAATTTATAACAATTTTTCATTCAAAAATTAAGGGTGCACGTTATATACGAGTGCATGTTATATTCGAATAAATACGGTATATACATAGGCTACTCGAGCACTTAAGTTCACTCTGAATATATATATATATAAACAACACCTCTCCTCGTAATTTCCCGCTATTCTGTTGCCGATGTGTTAACCCGTTTTTAAGAAATGCTCCTATTTTTTTGCTGCGTCTCGCTAGAATAGACTCACCACGTAGCTTCTGGCGGCAAACAGGAAGTCTGCCTGGCACAAAGCGAGAATTGGCTAGAAACGCTGTGTTTGCCTCTGGCTATCTGGATTGAACTCACACAGACGGGCAAATAGTCTCCCCTGAAACATAACCATAACAAATGATGACAAAGGAGGACACCCAGCCACCACAACCGCGGTTCATTGCACTATGATGCAGGGTGAAGATTTCCAAGTTTAATCGCGAAAGTAATCGTCGATTACGATTAAATTGCCAATGTAATCGATTACGATTATATTTCATTTTTGTTCAGTTCAATCGATTATGATTACTCAAAAAACTGCAATCGATTGTAATCGATTACAATTGACGATTACGATTACCCTATGTCTGAATGCTTGTACGAAACTTATCAGTCTCTGTGATGAAACTTTAATATAATGCTCTCACAAGCAAGCATGAATATGTTGGCGAAGTGGTTCGCTGAGGATGTTGAAATTCTAAAAACACTTTCATACGAACCGCCATATCACTAAATCAAGGTGCAAAACGTTTGGAAGAAGGAATACACAGCCATGTTTGAATTTTTCTGTTATTGGAAAATGACAAACAATTTCAACCAGTCAGTCACTCAGTGATACTTTGTGCTTGTTTTCTACGCATAATATCTGAGACTCTGGGAACAGTGGTTGAAAGAGATAGTCTACTCTCGTGTCATCCTTGGGAATGAATCGAGACAGATGCTTTGTTTTGTCGTCATCATTGAGGAAAACCCTGCCTAACACAGTACGGCACACAGGAAGCACGATTGCAGGAGCGTACTTGCACGAATTGAAGTCACGAGGAAGTCAAATATCTTCCATGGAATTTTGCAGTCCAATGTTTTCCATGGAACTTTGTAGTTGTGTGAATTTGTTTTTGATGTTGTTCCGAACAGGGGTGGGGAACCTGCGGCCCGCGTCAACATTTGATATGGCCCACATCAGAATTTTCTTTACTCAAGTATGAGTACAACATCGCATCAAAACGAAGCTCCATGATATGCAGGTTCTTAGATAGTAAGTCAAGAGAAGTCACTCTTACTCATACTTGGATAAAGGTTGCATTTTAGGACAAAAATATTTGCTTTTGCGATCCTCCAGCGATCATGCACAATTCATGCGGCCCGTGATACTGAATAGGTTCCCCATCCTTGGTTTAGAATGACAAACATCATGCGGATTCATGACTTTTCATGGTAACACAGGCAATGGCATACGTGGCAGGGAGCACAGTGGCGAATCGCTTTGCCTAGCAAGCTAAATATACAAACCGGGCCACCACTTGGCTTACATTTAGTTTTTAATATTCTTTTATTTTCAGTAGGTTGTTGTTTTATTGTGTTTTTCGGAGTATTTTCCGGTTATTGAGGTTTTAGTGTAACCCTAACCATCCACACACAAATTCACAATAATTTCACAAGTTTTTTTCTGAGTGTTGGCAAGGGGGCCTTCTACTGTTGACAGTGGGCCACTTTCAAATAAGTTTTCCGCCTGACTCAAATCTCTAGCTGCCCTGCTAAACACACGTGGCACTGGAGCTGCTCAAAGTGCCCTGTTAAGGCTTTTAGTCATAACAATTTTTGGGAAAGCAGATTCTCGTGCCATTATGTTCTCATTGAAAATTATTCACACGTCAATTTCACGCGTTAGAGTTTTTCACCCGTGTCACGCCTGAAATCTCAATATCATGCACGATATCTCGTCGACAACTGCCACGGTTTCAGTGTTGCCACTGCGTTTTTGTTTCGCTAGATCTGGGGTTTTCCTTCTGGTTTATCTGGTTTTTTTTACTCTGGTCAGATTTCAGAAATGTATGTTGTATTACTGTATTTTCCATTCAAGAATTCAGTAGTTTCATGGGCGTAATGCGCAGAGTCAGCAGCCAGTACTGTGCTGAATACTGTACATTTGTTTGAGTGGTGGACCGGGTTAACCAAATTGTTTGAAATAATAATGGTTTGCAGCAGGGGTTGGGAACCTTTTTGGCTAAGGGAGCCATGAAACCTACATATTTTTAATTGTATTTTTGTGAGAGCCATAGGCTATGATATTTTTCAACACTTTTAATGAAACTAAGTACTATAATACTACTGTACTAGCCAAACTTACTAAGTAACGTGTTCATTTATGCGCAAATAAACAATTTCAAACAATGGTAAATGTCTGAATTTCTCTTTAATAACATGCTTCTTACTGTTAATTTGACCTCTGGTGCTGTATGGTGTTGCTGATGGCTTTGTAGCCTAGTCTGGTAGATTGAAAATTACAGAAAAAGTTTTATTCGTGACACTTGCACTGGTGTTAAGAACATATCAAGCGAGTCAGATGGCATCATCAAAAGAGCCACATCTGGCTCGCCAGTCGCAGGTTCCTGACCCCTGGTTGACAGATTAAGCACTGACTAGGTTACTAGGTAGGCATAGGTCAGCGCTTTATTGCTGATATGTGAAGGGGTGCTTGTGCATGATTTTATAGTCTAGTCTTTTTTTGTTTTGAAGATGCTGTGGTTAAGAGTCTGTTCATTGTTTGATAGGCACATATTGTTATAGGTATGAATGTTACAATGTAATATTGTGAATGTTCAATGTTAAATTAGTAGTCAAATATTTCAATGAATTATGAATGCAATATTAGTTAGGTTGAAAAGAAAACTGTTGGCCTAAGACCTTGAACGTATCATGTACATGTTTCAATAATTTGTGCATTTTATTTTAAGTGAAAGTAAAAGAAAACATTAAATGCTTGTTAGAAAAGATCTTGCTTGCATTTTTTAAGTTACTTCATACATTTGATTTGGTGCTAGCCTACTTGTAAAATTGTCAGTATGTTTAAAAATAGATTTGAACTAGCTAAAAATATACAAATAATGCATTACCTTTATTTTTATGTGCAAGTGCCAGTAGCGTATATTTAAACTTCTTTTTAAATATTTTGTATGTGTGGGTTTTTTTATAACTTTTTAGGGTTTTTTCAAAGTAAATTCTAGGTTTTTTCTTCATGACAGTGGCAACACTGCACAGTTTCTAGTCTGGGTGAAACTCCACTGGAGGTAGAGGTACCTTGTATCAGGTGACATACTCACTGTGTAACTTCGTGAATACGCACCTCCGAAGGGTTTTATGTATATGTTCAGTGGCACAGCCAGGATTTTTCTAAGGGAGGGCCGAAGTTATGGAACTGGAAAAAAAGTCTTGAAAGAAAATAACTTTTGGTTAGAATAGCCAAGGAAAGCACATGATTTGGAATTTGTGGATTGACTGCACTCACCACGAAAACCTGTGGTCCTTCCAACTAAACTACCATCTTGTTTCTTCAATATTCTTTCATAGTATAGTAGTATAATAGTCACGTCAAAATTAACTGTGAACCTACACCACAGTGTTGATCTCCTAAAATGGCCAAGATAATTTGCAAGCTGAAGCTGTTAGCAAAGTGTAAGAGTACTGTATACACGTAAGGTAAAAATTGCGATGATACTCTAAGCAGCCATGACCCTTCACAAAAACAAAAAGGCTTGTACAAAATCTAAATCCTGCTTCGTGCTTGTGTAGATGATAAACATCACATACAGTATGGTAGTCGGATAGTCCAAGTAAAACTGCTACAAAGTTCACATTTTGAAAAGGCAGTGGCTACGGAACCATCAATGGATCTGTAAATTTGAAGCCTTATTTGACCATCTGTTGTAATGTGACAGTAACGCATGACGAGAATGCAGTAGACTTGGTAGAAACATACTAAACGTAAAAGGTAAACCCTAAAACTAAAAGCTTATCTGAACCATGGGCGTCGGAAGAATTTTTTCCAGGGGGGCCACCAGGGGAATTTTCCAAAATTTTTGTAAGGGGGTAAAAGTGGTGAAATTTGTTTTTTCCCTTTGGAAACTAAGAAATCAACCTTTTTTTGCTGAAATTTTAAAAATCCAGGTGGGGACCAAGGTCTCCCCTGCCTTCCTTTTCCAACGCCCATGATCTTAATCCTAACTGCAGCCCTAACCCCAATGTTGAGCTAATGGTAACACTAACGCTAATCCCTAAACTGAATCCCTAAACCCAACCCCTAAAGTTAACCACAAACCCAACCTCTAAATTTACTCCCTAAATCTAACCCCAAAACTTAACCCCAAAACTTAACCCCTATATCTAACCCCTAAACCTAAAGTTTGACAAGTTTTGAAAAAAGAAAAGAAAAACTGCTCTAATGATTTGAAACTTGCAACAACTACCAAAATGAAAGTCGCCAAGATGGGAGGTGAACCGATCATAAACCATTGGCACGGCAGACTTGGAACCTACCCGTTAGGCTACTAGATCGACACTGGTCGAATGACAAACTGACCATTTTATTCGAACAGCATCATGCGAGGTGGTATGGCTGAATAAGTTTTGAAATAGGAAGATCCATGGGTGGTTCCGTAGCCACTTTCATTTGAGAATGCAAACAAGCAGAGTGGAACATTCATTCACATTATTTAAAAAAGAACAATTGACATGAGCTCTGCACAACAATGTATGTGGGAATTTCCATTCTACTCATTCCTAGAGCATGAGTGGGATGGAAGTCAATTGTTTTTCCACCTTGAGCGCAGCACTTCCAGAATTACAAGCAAAACATCAGCCTCCGCAAACCACAGGCAAAGGGCTTAAGAATCACTAGATGTGATTATTTAGTTGCAAAATCACTGTCAGTGTAATTAAACAGCTAAGTACCAAAGTCTGATGGATGCTTTTCACTCACAACAAATCTTCAAGAATTTCCTCCTTGTTGACAAAGCAGTTTGTATGCACTGCAGAGAGCCAAGCCAGTTATGCAGTCACTGTCCATGGTTGTTCTCAGATAGGTCTTCAGGCGGCTCATTGTGCTGAAACTTCATTCAGCAGTAGCTGTTGAAACAGGAAGTATGGCTAGTATTCAAAAGAGGTTCTTAACATTTGGAAAAAGTTCTTGTTGACATTCCAACAGCATGTGTTTGACAGTCGCCTTTCTTCTACCCTTTTCTTACCTTTTCCCTACCCTTTACCATTGGATTATATATAGAAAAGAAGAGATCTCATTGGTTAAAGCAGTGCCCAATAAGAAGGGTTTAGGAACCGTTGCAGGAAATCAGACAGTTTTTGTCTTTCTTCGACTTGGTACGTTTCTGCCGTTACCTAGCTGTCATTGATGAACAAAAAGAAGCCGCCAACCAAAAGAAGAACAGTAACAATCTACGTCTTCAATTTCAACACCGGTTTAGTAACCAGACAAGCTTTCAGAAGAGCAACATCACAAACTTATCTAATTACAAACTGTCAGATACTGAACAGTTTGTTCTTCCCCATGGGCTGTCGTTTTGTATATCACCCATCAGTATTAAGTGTGAGGAAGTACTTGCTGACTTTGAAGTACTATACGCTCAACTAGACTATCACAAACCTCGGTCCAAAGAGCAGCTTGCCGCCCTAAAGGCCAAGTTAAGCGACTTGGCTCACGCTTACTGTGGAAGCCACGTAGACTGGGGTGATTTCCTAATGACAAAATAATGTTTTCAGGCTATCAAGTCTCTCTGGATGAATGAAGAAATCATCATAACAAAACCCGACAAAGGATCTGGTGTCGTTATCCTCAACAAGAATAAGTACAATGACAAGAAAATGACAATTCTGAATGACACCACCAAATTCCTTGATCTTGGACCAGCCACCAGCAATGACAACATCGCTAAAATAGAAACACAGATACAACGACGGTTGCAAAAACTGAACAAGGACAAATTAATTTAAAAAACAGAGTAAAAAGCAATCCGACCCAATGGCTCCCAGCGACCGCGTATGTACGGTCTTCCGAAAACTCACAAGAAAGACGTACCATTACGTCTAATTTTGTCAATGACCGGATCGGCCCAGCATGAGCTGGCTAAGTGGTTTACCTGTCTTCTCCAACCAGTCCTTCAAGACCTATCTGCCAACTGCGTGTCTGGTTCTTTTACCTTTGTAAAAGAAGTCAGAAACTTTAACCTTTTCGCCCTCCTCTGTTTTCCTCTGTTCCTTTGACATTTCCAGCCTCTTCACCAATGTTCCGCTTGTCGAAACCATACAAATCTGTGCCAACACCCTGCACAATAACAAAGTCTTGCCGAAGCCATCTTTTCCATGTGACATCTTAGTCGAATTAATGCAGCTGGCCACTTCCTCTGTGGATTTCAGCTTCAACAACATGTATCGACAAATTGATGACGTTGCCATGGGCTCACCACTAGGCTTGGCATTACCAAACATTTTCATCGGCCACCAAGAAGAGAAACTCTTAAACTTTGTCAATAGACCGTTAGCGTACTTGCGGTACGTCGATGACATGTTTGCCGTATTCAACAATGAAGATGATTGCAATGCATTTCTTTCCCACCTCAACTCCCTTTACCCCTCCTTGTGCTTCACCCATGAAAAGGAATTCAATCACTCCCTCCCCTTAGACGTGTTGGTTGAAAGACGTGACTCGGAATTTTCAACATCAGTCTACAGGAAACCTACCTTCACTGGCCAGTATCTACGCTGGAATTCCTTTAGCACCCACAAACGGAAAATCAATTTAATCAGTACTTTGTTACACAGAGCTTTTATGATCTGTTCAAAAGGCAAACTTGACCTAGAGCTTGATAAAATCCACTCAATTCTGTTGGAAAACAGCTATCCGGAACGTTTAATCAACTCCATTATCAAACAAAAACTTCAACAACTTAACTTGAACCCGGTCCACACATTAAAAAAATGCCCAGACTACTTACACGTTCCATGGATCGGAAACGTATCGATGAAGTTTGAAAAGCAGATCACGTCTGCCGTGAAGCGTTACTTCTTTTCCATCAAACCACTTGTTGCTTTTCATGACCCGACAGCTCTTACCAGCAACAAAGAAACACGTGCTAGCTTCCCATGATCAAAACAATGTAATTTACCAATTTCTGTGCCACTGTGACAATCAGGGTTGATAAAAATCATGATTAAAAAAAAAAATCAAAAAATTCGGATTTTTTTGATTTAAATCAGATTTTTTAAATTTAAATCACATTTTTATGATTTTTTTATTTACTTTGTGGAGGGTGGCCACCAAACAAATAGTACTTTTTCATTTTAATTAAAAAGTTTGTTTCAATATAAGTTTTTTGTGCTGTGTTTCTTCTGGTACAGCATTGGTTGTTATGATTGATAAAACTTTAATTGCTTTTATATCTTCTGTTGTCATAAGAAGTCTCTGCCTAAAATACTAATTAAATGCGTCATAAAAATCACACAAAGCTTTAAAATTGCGTATGATGTTTTGCTTGTTTTTGTTGATTTTATCACTGATTTAAATGAAATGATTTAAATCAGTGAACCCTGACCAGCAATAGCTGAACTTTCATTCAGACTTTTTTGAGCTTATGCAAAATCCCTTAATGCAAATAAGTTCATAACACTAGTACCGGTGAACAAAATGAAATATTTATTGAAATGCCAATACTGAAACTGCCAGTTTATTAATTTCATTGACACTCATGACACACATGCATAAAATGTTAAAGACCCATAATAATAATATATCTCTTTCATGAATCCAAAATATGTTCTACAACTATGTTTATAGTCAACAGTCTTCATATTTGATGGAATTTATATGCAATTTACACTTTATACCAATCTACACTCTCAAACTTATGGCATTCTAGCAGTTAAGACTTTTGAATCTACAAGGGTTAGTGATTTTAGTCCGCATGTCATTTTTGCAGTTGAATGACATAGAATCTGTGACCTCAGGTATGTAACTTTTCGGTCTGGGGACGTTTCGGTCAGACTATTAAATCTTGCAGAAATATTACATGTTCACATTTTAATGCAAACATACCCAAGTCCACGAGAAGTTTTATTTAAAAAAAACTACAAACATGATCCAAGATCCAACAGTTGATCAGTATCAACATGTGGTTTGCGTTGTGATCAGTAAACAAATTAAATCATTGTCGACATTTTGTAATTAAATGCAAATTCTTCAAAGTCACAATTACAATTCAGATTTCATTGCAATCATGTCTCCTCAAAAGTGAGTTGGTATAACACCAGCTAGAGTGACATTTGGCCTGCCTATAATCATTTAATTAAAGGAATGTAAAGTTCTTTATGTATAGAAATGTTTTGACCGAAATGTCACCAGACCAAAACGGCCAGATCAAAATGGTCCAGACCGAACAGTCCTGTTCCATGTGACCTCACAGTTGCTATGATTGATAAACTTCAAATGGTTTCAACTTGTGTTGTTATTAGAATTTTGGCATTCTACACTAATACTGATAGCAGGTTCCCAACCTGGGATGCATGTACCCCTAGGGGTACATTTCCTTATCTGCAGGGTACATTTATTGTAAATTTGCAACAAATTAAATTTGAGTCATGAATATGGAGTATGCCTTTATAGTTTAAAGATTCTAAAAGTTGTATTGAAATTTTAGTATTTTACTCGGGCTCTTTGTCATATGAAATTTCATAGGTACATGCTCATCTATCGAAATGCTAAAGAGGTACATGTTCAGAGAAAGTTGGGAGCTCCTGCTGTATAAGCTATTTGAAAACCTATTAGAATTCTAATTAAATGTGTCATAGACATCACACAAAGCTCCAAATTCACATGATTTTTTTGATTTTTAATGTTGGATTTAAATCATGATTTTTATTGCTTGGTTTAAATCATGATTTAAATCAATCAACCCTGGTGACAGTCGGTACGTTGGTAGCACGTCTCAGCGCTTAGAAGAGAATATCAAACAACACATTCCAAAGTCGATTGCCAATCCTCCCACTCCACACATCCGTCAAAGCCTACCTCGCCCTGGTAAGGACACCAGTCCCCAACAATTTCACGATTCCGCCATCAGTCAACATCTTCTTGACAACGCTCAATGTGCCTTACATTACAATAAGGACAAATTCTCTGTCCTCACTCGAGCTCGCACTCCATTTCATCTCTCTGCCCTGGAAGCAATTTTCATCAAATCTGTGAATCCTTTTCTCTGCAAACAAAAGGAATTCATTTACTCCTTGAAGATCTCCTAACCCTTTGAGATCCAGTCTACGATATATTCGTACTTCAATTTCGGCTTAAAATACAGCATTTTTTGGTTGCCTTACCAACGCCCTAGCTCCTCTGCCGATTGCGCTGGAGAGCTGTTCAAGGGCTCAAACGGATCGGCTAGTGTAGTAGATTGCACTTGAAAAAAAATTTTTTGGTTGGGGGGTTGCAGATTTTTTTGTGACTGACGTCATGAGTGAAGTAGTTTTGAGGTCATTTTGGTTCATGTTGCCTGGCCTAGGGCTCAACCGCTAAGCCAAAGTGTTTCGCTGAAGATTTCATTGGAAACTACGCTCGAGTCCAAGTCTTTTGAGCCTTTGATCGACTTTTTAGCATTTCTGGTTCAAAAGTTATGATCTAAAATAAACAAATTAATTAATTCTCTAATTAGTCAAATATTTTTACTAACTTACATGCTAACAAGTGAAAAGATAACAGTAGTTGTTTTTGTTTCATTGTGATTGTGACTAAAACACGAAAAGGTGAATGAATAAATTGAACAAGAAAGAGTTGAACAAGATTTGGTTCAGGCAACAACAACATACGTAGTGTCTATTTTGCCTCATGAACCAGAAGTTGTGTGGGTTTATTTTGCCTTTAGTTGAACCTGATTGGTTGAAGTGGTGACATGACAATACAACACACAAAGAGACAACGATTAGTGTTTAACCTAGGGTTCATGCAATGCAGACAACAAGCCAATAATTGCTTGCCAGTACTAAAGCCATGACATAACTTGTCCATATTAGGTAAATGCAAAATAGCTCCAACAGTGCTTTTGCCTCGTGAGGCAAAATAGACACTGCTTTCAAGTTTTCCAGAGTGTAAACAGGAATCGGAGTGTAAATTTACAATGAGCTCCAGAGCAGGAGCTGGAGTCACTTGTTTAAAACAGGAGCAGGTGTCAAAAAAAGTGACTCCGATCACCTCTGCTCTACAGCCACTCACTTTTTTACTCTATGCCATGGGTCTCACGGCTGCTATTTTTGCAGTGAGTAGGCCAATGGCAGCACCGCACATAAGCCTTTCCCTGGCACCCATCCAATGCTAAGCACATGGTTGGGGAGGCAACACATACTGTTTTTAAAGTCTTTATTGTGAACCAACTGAGATTTGAACCTAGTATACCTGTTTCAGTGACATATGCTCTACCACACTGTACTACTTAGCTGGTGGAAAATTCCATGATGATGGCTAATCTTCTTCAGGTCAGCAAAAAAACAATATAGAAAGTGTTAGTCATTAAGTAAACCTGACATGATCATTTTGTCAAGTTTTGCTTTTTTTGAGACATGATATTCTTTTAGTAGGTTTTCAAATCAGGGTTATTTTTTTCCAAACAAATTTATGTAAACCTACCATTTATTTGTGAAATTGCTACACAATTCTACAACGTCAAAATGGCAAATACTACGCAGTCACTTTCAGATGAGGAATTTCATCGGATGCAGGCAAGTTCTTAACAAAATTGTTAATTTTTTTTTCTATCAACTTAAGCAGAGTTTACCAAACCATGGTCCTTTGCTCAGATTCAGCCTGCCAATGCACTGTGGCACAAATTAGCTAAAATATAGTCACTTACAAAAGAATAGGACCACCTACACCTGAACAACATGTAGCAGAAAAGTTGAAAATAATGCAGCATTCCCTTATGGAAGCTACATTATTTCATTGAAGATCTCTCTCTCCCTTTTGATATCCCTTGATATACTATTATTTTTCCCATTTTGTTCTGTTACAGGCAGCCTCCCTTATTTTACCAGGGTTTTCATTAAAGATTGACATTAAATTATAGTCAATTCTGGATACTTTAAAAGTTACTGCTTTATGATTGACCTGAGCAACCAGAAGTGGTTTATGAACCAACATCAATAATAAAAAGAACAGCACCAAAGGTTTATATCTACAGTCAGTTATAGCAATTCCATGGCTGCAGTTTTAACGTTTTTAAAAGTAGAGAAAAATGGGCAAAATCTTCATTATCGGCTGTTGAGTGTGCACAGATAGTAACTTTGCATTTGGAAAGACTCATAAAAGCAGATTGCAAAAGGACTACAAATTAGCTAAAGTGCACACTGTGCAAAAGTTTAGGAAGTATGGAACAAATAGCAACATGTAAAAACAGGTAGACACCATAGTACTTCATGAAATGATGACCATGCCACCAGACAAGCTGTCCTGCAATTCCCTCTACTTAGTACTTTTCATAAATTTCACAGAAACCTACAAAAGAAGGTACAGATATTATTATTTGCATGGTTTCAATTTGTCTGAGTAAGGAGTGCAGTTTTCTTTAACAACTTTGTGATAAGTAAAGACGCTTATGTTTTTAGTGTATTAACAATATAACATTGAACAAAGTAATTATTCAGCCCACATTTATCAGTATATATATCATTCAGCTGGCCTGTTGTGAAAAAAGTTTGGTGACCCATGAACTAAAGCATAAAAGTATTGAAAATAAGCATTGTGAATGCTGTTTAATATACAATAAGGAGCTAAAAGCATATGGTATGATATTTCAGTTTTTTAAATACTTCAGTTGCAATTTACAGTATTCTGCTTACCATTTTGATGAAAATTGTTAGCATGTTTCTGTCTAGAGGTTTTGTGTCTGCCTTCATAAGAGTAATTCTCTCATCAGCTCCCTCATAAAAAGTCAAGCATTAAAAAAACCATTATGTAGTTTTGAGATAAAAGATGCTTATTATAGTGCATGTGTAATTCATATACAACTCGTGTGCCTGACATTGTTTCCATGAGTACTATGAACATGCCAAGCATTAAAGTGATACAAAAAGTTTGTCAACAAATTTTACAAAAATGAAAAATGAAAGAAAAGTTGAAATCCCAATGAGTATAGCAAGTAGTTATTGATTGTTAGGCCACTTTACAAATAATATCATGCATTAGTTCAGTAAAACATTCCATATTATGATTGCATGACATGCAAGAAGTTAATTTGATTACATGACATGCAGAATGTTAACACATTGAGAGTCGGCATACGATATATTCGTACTTGGAAATCGGCCTAAAACCAGCAGTTGTCAGTTGCCTTACCAATGCCATAGCTCCTCTACCGATTGTGCTAGAGAGCTGTTCAAGGACTCAAACAGATTGGCCAGTCATCTAGTCTGCACTCAAAAAAAAAGTTTTTGGTTGGGGGTTGCGGATTTTTTGTGAGTGACGTCATAAGTAAAGTAGTTTTTAGGCCATTTTGGCTCATGTTACCTGGAGTAGGGCCCAACCGCTAGGCCAAAGTATTTCGCTGAAGTTTTCATTGGAAACGAGGCTTGAGTCCGAGTCTTTTGAGCCTTTGATCACCTTTCTAGCGTTTCTGGTTCAGAAGTTATGATCTAAAATATACAAATTAATTAATTATCTAATTAACTAATTAGTCAAATATTTTTATTACTTTAGATCATAACTTTTGAACCCAAAACTGCAGCAGGTCATCCAAATTATCAAAAGACTGAAATTGTAATCTAGTTTCCAATAAAAGCTTCAACGAATTACTACCATCTAGCGGTTTCATCCCAGGGTCATGTGAAGGTGGCCAAAAAGTCCACCACTTATGACATCACTCACAAAAATCCGCAACCCGCAACCAAAAAATTTTTTTTCAGTGCAAACTAAAAGAATTGCCGAGTCTTTTCAGCTTTTGACCTGGTCTGTAGCGCTTACCGGACCGGAGAAATTTCTGTGCAAAGACACGTGCAATCCAGGTGTTTTTGCATGAACCGCTTGAATTAACCTGGGTGCGAAAGTGTTAACAGACTCATATAAGCCTAGTTGTTTTCTAATGTCTTAGGCTTAGCAATATGTTGATGTTGATTGCAGAATGATTTTTAATGTTGCTGCTATATAGTACAACTTTGTGAAATAAATTTTTTTAATCAGTTATCACAAATCCTAAACAGTTACCTAGAATTTGTGATATTTCAACATGTTTTTGTATAATAACATCAGAAGTATGATAGTTTGTTACTGCTATGATATAGTTTTGTTGTTATTGCTAAATGCATACAAAACTTGAGTTGTTGCTAGCTCACTTCTTCAAAGCATTTGTAGTAACTTCACAGAGTTGAAAAAACTGTTTAACGATAGCTTGTTATTATCTATGATAACAATTTTTTTTACAGTTAGTAACCTAAAGAAAACTTTTTGGCCAGATACATTAAGTAGACTGGTTCATAGTGTTATCTGCACTACGTACTTAAAAAGAGACACTTTCAAACACTTCAAAGTGTTTAAAAAATCAATCATAATTTCTTTGTATTTTGAAATATGTGATGAACAAAACAAATTCAGATAAATATTATTTTCAATGAATGCAAAATAGCTCTTATCCAAGTGTTACAATGTGTGCTTATTTTAGGAATCCCTATTTAACTCTTTGGCGTCCTGCTGCTTTTGGGGATTTTCGAAAAAAAAACGCCTAAACGCACGTGGCTTTGCGCGGGAATTTCTCCGGTCCGGTATGCTCGACAGACCTGGTAAAAGTCTCAAAAGATTACACTTGAAAAAAAATTTTTTGGTTGGGGGGTGCGGATTTTTTGTGACTGACGTCATAAGTGAAGTAGTTTTAAGGTCATTTTGGCTCATGTTGCCCGCCCTGGGGCCCAACCGCTAGGCCAAAGTGTTTCGTTGAAGTTTTCATTGTAATCTAGACTCGAGTCCGAGTCTTTTGAGCTTTTGATCGACTTTCTAGCGTTTCTGGTTCAAAAGTTATGATCTAAAATAAACAAATTAATTA
>JGI24021J15306_10006254_pt1 | contig 14297 bp, 10 predicted proteins | sample Ectturendosymbi1_FD_15306 | JGI IMG/M metagenome (IMG submission 15306) | reverse complement strand
GACAACTACTTGATTGTATGCCCAGGTGCCCCTCTACCAAATCCTAGCTGAAGGAATGTGAGAAATACAGGCATTTGAAATACGTAAAAGCAATGGCGTAATTACATGTTTTGGCCAGGGGAAAGCATATCTGAAAGAGGCCCACTTGCCAACACTCGGAAAAAAAATCAGGAAGGAAAGTGTCTTCGTATGTGGATTTCTATACTAAATCCCGAAATCACCGGAAAACATTCCAAATAACTTCCGAGAAACACAAAAACAACAACCCACTGAACAACGAAGGAACGCTGAACACCAACGTGTAAGCTAAGTGTGGAACCGTTTTTACATCTAAGTTGCCCGAATGGGCGTTTTTCACTCCTGACCCCGTCAGTTACGCCACTCTGGTGAAAACTAATATTGACAAAAAAGAAGGTCAAAATTTAAATCCATGCAGCATTGTTAGTCGCTTACAATAGAAAAAAACATCTAGTTACAGCATTTTAATGTTTGTAGTTTCGGTCTTTGGATTCCTCCCTGCCTTTGATGCCCGGGACAGTCAACCCTTTTCTGCACCACCCTGCTTACAATACAGCATCTGTTGCTTAGGAAAATTTTTGAGTTTTTATGGTTTGACAAATTTCATATAGAAATGGATTTGAGGTTCTGAAGGTTGTTATGATGATTTTTATTTGTGCCATATTAAAATGAATGCTGTCTACTTGAGGTATGCAAAACTCACATTGCAACTGCGCAACAGCGTTATTTTAGTTACAACTGTGAACTTTTCAGTTATTTTCACATGTGTTTTATATTAATTCAACCCACAAACTGAACATCTCCATGGGCATGATTGTTGAAATTCAGGTTAAAAAATTGTTAACCTGAAACTTTTCACGGAGCCTCATAAGGCTTAGATATTTCCCAAGTTAATACAACTGACACAGCAAAAAATTTATGATGTTTTTGACAAAATAATCAATGAATATGCATGAGCAAAGCAAGAAAACTTTGCCTTCGGTGTTGGACAATTACAAGTATAGAATTGTATCGCAGCATTTGTTTTTTTTCTGTTAGCTTTCCAGGGTTTACATTCAGAAGAAATGTTTCAGGATTTTGCAATTGTATATTTGCCTAATAGTTTGGTATAAAATCAATTGCTTTCAGTTTTTCATATGCATTCTTCTCTCTAATTTTTTTATGTATTCGTGAGTCTGCCCTCAGTCAGTCTTTTGTTACATTTTTAAATGCAACTCTTTCAGTGCTTGCTCCAAACCCTATGATTCGCACCAGAGGTGATTGTGACCAGACGTCACGAGAGAAGGAAAGAAGTGGGTGCACTGTATCGGGGATCTTCAAAAATCTATGACAAATCCGTGCTTTCGAAAACAAGGTGCAACTCTGGCTAATTTTATGATGTGTTATCAGAATATCTGTGCCTAAAAATTATGTCGTTAAAATTCATGCACATTTTTGTAGATGACAAGGAAAGTTTTTGGCTAGTTTTGCATTTTCTTTCACCAGTTGCTACAATCGGAATGTATTACCGCAGTTTACAATGTCGCAATACAGCACTTGGAATGTTCAGTCGTGTTCGAAGTTTCACAGTGCTGGGAATAGCTTCACGCAAATCGGTTAGATTCTTAACTCTACGATAGTAACGATTTGCAAAATTTGGAAGTACTGGTAACAATCTTGTGACGTCACAGTCATATGAACTTTCCGGATGAGTTTGGAAACAATTACTGTATATTCGAGGTTTGAGTCAGATGTCGATGCACCTTAATTTCCGACTCACTCTTCGCATCGGTACTGTCACGAACTATCTGGATGGGGGCTCTCAAACTGACTTTGTCCCCGGGCGCGAGAAACCTTAGGTACGCCACTGTAAGAAGGAATGTCGTGCTAGTTGAAGACAGTTGTTCTACCAATATAATGTCGTGCACGTGGAACTGGAAACTGTGTTTTGCATTACCAAAAACATTGATCGTGATTTCAATCTTTATTTGCTTTAAATACTTCACTGGTGGCGAACCCTCCCGTATTGGATTTGTCTCGTCTCTAGACATTTCAGTCGTTTCAAACAAAACGTGGAGAATACTTTCGTCGAACCGATTAATGGACTAGTTCAAAAAGCAGATTCAATGGATCAAGATGCATTTCATGACATTCAGCTCTTAATTGTGAAAGTGATGATAGGTTTTAGTCGTGATTCCATTTTACCACTGCCCTACTTCCCAAGTGATTGATTAAATTCTCTAAAATTTTCCAACGTAATTCCATGTGCACTAGTCACCGACAAAAATGTGTTCATAAACACTGAGCAGACATCAAGGTGATTTCTGCAGAAAATGTGTTGTTTATGTTATCTTGGAGCTTGCCAAAAATACATAATATTTTCATTTTAACAATAATAAGCCTAAAAACTGTGGATGTACTATTTCGTAAATTTTGCAGACTAGTTACGAAAAAGCACAAATTTCAACACATAGTAGTACAGATTATAGTTCTTAAATATACGATTCATTATATGGTTTCGGATGGTTTTGAAAAATGAAATGTGCTTGTCAGCGAATTTTGGAACATAATATTACACTAAATATTGTTCCAAGTTATTAACTGTTTAACAAAACGCTCGATTTTATATGTGGGCTTTGCTTGGCATAACATGCAAAAAAGTCACTGTTTCGAAAATCATTTACTGAAATATTTATCACATGTTGGCGTTGCAGCGATATCATTGATTGCCGATGTCAAAAATATTTATTTTCCATTAAGAAGTACCTTCCGTCAAAATATTTGTAATGAAAATGTGTGATACCAACACTCATTACTGTATAATGATCAATCATATGCGCTCAAACAGCACGACACCATAGCAAACATTTAACGATATACTTTTAAAAGCTATTTTGTCTGTTGACATGGTGATATACATTTTGTATGTCCTTGAACAAGAACTTTGGCATTCCAGTTTCCAAGTAGCTTATGGAGATTTTTTGATTGTGGTGTAACCATAACAATGTCATGGAAAAAATAAACTTATGACAAGACAGTCCTGAATCAACGCAGGGTTGAAAAGTCTTTTGACGATAGGTCAGAGGAAATTGTGTGAATATTAAAATGAACGACTTTGTTGGTAAGATTCTGCAAACTACGTTTTCCGCCTGCTGTTACATCATGCTATCAGATACATGTCCTAAACGCCGATGTACACCGATCTATCTGCGACGCTGCTATGCTACTTTAGATGTAACTGATTACTGACGCCGAAACCTCGCTGCTGTTACCTGCATGGTGCCATTGAATAGTCCTCACCTTATAAGAAGTTCCATAACATTGTTATGGTTACACCACAATCAAAAAATCTCCAAGCTACTACCACAAAAACGAATTAGTTATTAGCCACTAGTCCGTTGGCAGATGGTTTATTTTTTATGTGCTTTGTAGTAAGAATATTTTGAAGCCAGTTGGCTATGAACAGCCTACTTGTCTTTGTGTCAAGATGGAATTCGTGGTTGGAACAATTTCGCTTTAATATGAATTGTAATAACTTTCGTAGAGCTGTTTTCGTTTGTGGGTTTGGCACAATTGTGTGCAGGAAATGGTGTTTCGTTTTACATGTGTAGTGCTGTGGAAGTTGCATGGTGCAGTCGAGTCCGCTTCCATTTTGTTGTGGGGGGTTAAAGAGTAATATGTTCATATTCCAGGGCTATTTCCTTTTCGTTTGAAATTTCTGCCTACTCGCCTGCCCAGGTCCCACGTATTATTGTCAATATCTGCTCACAAGAAAATTGAAAAGTTAGTCCATTTCTAGTGCAGTTTGATTGTAAACACGTTGTGTGCGTGTTGCACAGCGGGATCCGACTGTGTTAAATTCCAGTGCAAAATCTTTGAACCTTTCACCTTGCATCGTGCGGACAACACAACAAGAAAATAAATAAACTTCCTCAGCTTTGTGTCATTGCGTAAGATCCTTTTCCATGGCATCACCGAGGTGATGGCTGGAAAAGATAAGAACAGTTTTATTTGTAGACAAGGTGAAAGGTTTCACTGATCGGAGATGGTGTTATTGTCCTGAGCAAGATGTTACTCTTCGCACTTGAGACGAACAATCAAACAACGGATGGTACGCATTCCATTGTTAACGCAATCCTGACTACGTCCAAGACAGTGGTTCTATAAATAAAGCTCTGATTGAAAATACAGCATGCATACTGAATGTCTGTGTATATATAAGAAGAACTCACTCTCAGTTCATACTGATTTTCTGTTTGTTCCGATTAAAAATTCTTGAAGTTTTCCTAAAAACCGAAATTTTCTGCAATCAATAATGTCAGGACATGCATTGTATATGCAGAATGAGGTGCACGTTGATCAATATCTTGATTCAAGGAGCAATTTTAAAATACAGCATGAAAGTTACTCTTCTGGTGAAAGTAAAGAAGATCAGGTGAGTGGGATTGCAAGACACTCAATTGTGGAGGATGTTGGATCATTTCACCAATGAAATGATTGCTAGTAAACTAGGAAGGTGAGTTAATGACGCGTATTTACAAATACTCGATTACGTTTTAGTTGTTTGAGCAACGTATTTTACTTACGTTTTCAATCCTTTTTGTAGATTTGTGTTGACTGAAAAAGATAACTTTCACTCCAATCACAGGATATGCTTCGCTAAATAAATTACAAAATTTCGAATTGGGTGATAATAGATTGTGCAAACAATAAACTATAGAGTGAAATACAACAGTATGTGTAGTCGAGACGCTTCCATTTTGTTTTTTTCAGTTGCGAGACGTTTAGTTATTTTCAAAAACTGCCTGTGAAAACTAATTTGAAATTGTGAATGATCCATCCTACGTTGTGAAATCCGTATTGGCTGAGGCGCTTAAAATGCACTTATCGTTATCTGAATCATTTGCAAAAAATCAAAACAAAAATTGCGAGATCTGTGTGGTAAGCGACAAAAATAAAATCCTACTACAATATATGATATCCAGGTTGACGCTTTCGAATTGTCAAAATTCTTTCCAAAACCTTTCCTCTTTAATGTCATAAACAAATGCCGGCGTGTTGTCTTTCTGGAAAATATTGCTTAAGCAGTGACAATCTCAATGTTAGAACATAACGATACTTCCGAATGGTTTGACCACCATGTGCAACATATTTCGTCGATGTTTATGTTCTCGTCTGTTTCCAAACAAGTTAAATCAGAATCCTGTACGATTTGAATTTGTGAATTTTTTCTCATTTTTCAGACGGATATTTCCAAATTTTTGAGTCAAGCTTTTCAACCTCAAAGCAGACGCACAGCACAACATATGGATGGATGTTGTTAACACGGATGGAAATCGTTACAAATGGCAGGTAAACTTTCAATTTCGTTGCTCATTTTTCACTATAGACATATTATGCATTAAGACATTCCAAAAGAACAATTTTTCAGTTTGATTCAAAAAATATTAATGATTAAATAAATTGAAGGCAACATTTTGCTTGTTTTTGCATATTTTGATAGTCGATTGAAGTCTGCGCCTATTTTATTCATTCTACGCTTCTCTCAGATCGTTGTTTCGTTTTCATTGATTGTACTGACACCGCGCTTTGCTTTTCCTTCGATGCTTGATAGCACTATATAAGCGATGCATGTGCAGCAGCACATCAAGCTTTTACGAAACACATGACTTCCTTCTCATTTTCGTGTGCAATAGCTTTTTACTGTAAATAACGTGCTGCCCAATCAGATATCAGTATATAATAAAGGTAAGTATTTAAGGTTTATAGAGTTTGTTCTTGCATCTTCGGGAAAGCAAATGGACGCCAGTTGGTCCAGGAAAGTCCCATATACATCACAACGTGTATCATCACCCTCTGGCGCCATGTACCGGAAAAATGCTAATGGATCAAGTGGTTTCGTTTAATAAAATCAAACTGACCAACTCACTGTCCAACGCGTCTACAGAAAAGGTGAGAATTTGTTATTTGGAAGATCTATGATAGCTTTCTTCGCAATGTTGCAATTGTTGCAACTGCACAGGGACAAATGCTTTTGTTAATTGAATCACTTTAGAAATTGCTTTATTTCGTTCATTACGGTAAAATTGTGCATTTTATTTAAAGCAGTACAAACTATCGCCCCTGTGTTTCTCTGCACTATTGTTCTTTTATTTGGACAACCATGGTTATGAATTATGATTTTCGTTACAGTTTTTCGTTCATTCACAACATCAGTACCAACCACGTCTGCACATATGTCGTATCGATCAACAAACTGGGCATCAAGTTGGAACGTTTTAAGTTTTATTTTTCCTGAAACATCGTTCATTGCAGTGACAGTTTATCAAAACGAACAGGTACAACAATCTTCTCACATTGAAACGTTTTTATCTAATGTCTGAAATGGCTTTTAATTTATATATTGGAGAGGTTTCATCGCATTTTTAAAATGTTGATTTCCGGTAATGATTGTTCGATTTGAGTCCTGCATTTCAAAGCCTGATGTTTGTTTTCAATGTTTTATATTATGACAACAATCCTTTTGTAGGTCTTTATTTAACCGTCAACAAAGTGAAATGAATGAGTTGAATGAAATCAAAGTGTGAAACAGTATTGCATATTTTAATGTAAAAGCGCAAAGGCCATCACAGCATATTTGAAATCGGTGCTTTACCAAATGTGCGTTTGAGGTTGAACATTACTTTATGGTCAGTGTAGTTTTATATTAATAAAAACAAGTGCATGGCAAATTCCGCAATCAGTGTCAGAGTTTGTGAATAATATATTCAACGTTCTGGCAAAACTGTTTTTACATAAGAAAAATCTTGGTTGAAGCAAAACTTGTGCGAACCAGTGTGAAAATCGTATTCGCTGCCTCAGTGCATTAAACGCGTTGCAAGGTTGAACTTCAAAATAGTTTTTACCACGAACAGCAAAAGTGTTGTTCATAACGTTATTTTCAGAAAAAGAAACATAGTTTCAAAATAACTTTGCTGCTTTTTTGCATAAAAACAATTACATGAGCATAATTAAAGGAACGATAGAAAAAAAAGGTTTCAAGTTTCTGTTTTTGTGAGAAAGACACCTGCGAAGCAAGAACATTGATTTAGACATTTTATCAGTTTTCTCATTTTCCAGGTATCGCAGTTGAAGATTGCCAACAACCCGTTCGCTCGAGCATTTGTCATGGGCGGAGGCAATTCATTGCGAAAAAGAAAACTTCCTGAAAAAGATACTCAAACACCATCAACATCATCCCAAAGATCCAATCTCAACGTTTTCAACTAATCATCAAAAAAACGTTTGAAAGAACAAGCTAGCGAAGCAGCATTGTCAAGTATTCAGCAAACAGTGGGTTGTGCCCCTCATGCTTCGTGCAACGTGATTTCTGCATCGAAAATCCCTCATCTGCCGGCTTACTCCAGAGAAGATTTCTTCACTTTCCATCCTCAACAAATCAATTTTTCCCGAAACAACATTTTCACCGGAGCTGCGAATCAGACCGAAGCCATCTATTTTCAATCAACGACAGCTGCAGCAAATTTTCAAGGAAACGTTGGCGCAATACTTTCGGAATTTTCTTGCTATGATTACAACTTTCAGCAGCACAATGAGACTGGCGCTCAACTAACCTCCTGTCGCTTTTCAAAACAAACACTAAATGATCAGTATCTGTTTTCAGTGCATCACGGAAACCAACAATATGACATGCAAGATGGCAGCATCTCCAGTTCAGCATTTGTTTGTGTTGTTGATAATGAAGACACAGTTTTGTGCACCACTGGAGTAATTCATGAACTTGCACATGGCACAGCAGACTACACAAGTCAAGGAATGCATCCTACAAAAGCTCATTGTGCCAGCACATTTTTCCACAACAGTGACGGAAGTTCAGCCTGGAGCACAACTCCAGTCTACAACAACGGAATGGTCATTGAACAAAACCACCTGCAATACACAAGAGAAGGTGTTGCCCACGAGCGGCAGCCACTTGTGACACCTCATCAAAGTGGACAATCATTTTACCACGACGCACATGGTTTTCCTGACGTGGCAAATCCGATGTGCTAATTTGATTATGTATGGTAAGATTTTATAAAAATGCGATCATGTCATTTTTGCCTTCCATGCCAAATGCGCATAGACTTGTTAGATTTGTATTTTGAAATTATTTTGCTTATGTGTTTTCATTTCACATGTTTTTAAATATATACTGATAGGCAAATACTGGGCTGCATTTGGAAACGTTTCCGTTAATTTCCTGCAGTTTACATGGATCTTCAGGGAAATAAAACTCGAACGCAACGTTGCGTATGGTTGACTGCACACAACAGCGAATTACGTCCAAAACTATTTGAAGGCAATATACTTTATGAATTCTGGCAAAGATTGCAATTCAGGATAAACACGACGCTAATGACTAAGAAGGCACATAATGCTAGTTGCAGACAGTTGTTTGAGGAATATAATGCTATGCACATTGCAGTTTAAACTGTGCTTTGCATTGCAAACGACACTGATGGTGACTTTAATCTTTATTTGCTTTCAATTCTTCACTGGTCCCGAACCCTGCCCTATTGAATTTGTTTAGTCTCTTCATTAAAGCCCTACTCGCCTTAAATATTCCAACCTGTGTCAGACTCGCATTTATATTTATATAGACCGCTTGCATAACGTTTTTGAAGCACTTGTAAAATATTTGAATGTTATCCCCATGACCGCGTGTTTGATGGACGCAAAACACAATAACACTGAGAAAGTTTGCAACAGTTTTGATTTGAAGCATCATTGCACATTTTTTTAAAAAGGTCGGCTGCCATCACAATAGATTTGAAAACGGTGCTTTGTTCAGGAAACTTATTATAAAGGTGTTTCGAACTAAAATTGCAATTAAGGTTGAACACTATTCTGTTTTTCAATGTATACTAGTTTTCTAATATTTTTATTAGAGCCATTTTTGATTGAATGAAATGAACAAGTGCGTGGCAAACGTTTCGAAAGGTGACAAAGTGTCGAATATTTTATCAAATGTATTCAACAGTTTGCTCCTTTGGAATTGATCCTCTGGAAAATCTTTTGGAGGACAATTGATTATCGCATCTTTTCTCTACGCGGTTAAATTCATTTCTAACGAACCTTGTTGTTCCATTGGAGCTAAACGTGCCTATTGCATCGGAGTTTGTTAGTTATTGAAAGCACCGCACAATCGTTATCTTTGCTGGTGTTCTTCGAACGCTTTCAGTAGCTTTAAACTAAACTTTGTTTTGATCAAATGAAAGTAAATCATTCAGTGGGTCACCCTCACAAGGATAATGACAATTTTTTTGATTATCGGTTGGACATAGCTGCTCTAAGCAATCACCGCCGGTTGGTTCTTTTAGAAAGTGGTTGCTGCAAGCAGCTCAGTGCTGTTTTAACTTATTGTTGTAACTATCTGCAAAAAAGTACTTTGAAGAAACTCATGCAGTGAAATTTTGTTGTGAAAAAAAGGAAGTATTTCCATTTTTCGGAGATACTTCCTATGCTGGCCTACATCAGAACTTCGGCGGGAAATAAATTTTGGTCTGGGAAACATCATTGCTAAAAGCATTGTTTTGTATTTCTGCCTCAGGTGTGTTAGCAGTGCATGTCATTTAGAGTCGATAATAAAAAGCAGTACGTTTAACTTCGCTCCCTAGGTCCTTTCCGCCCAATGTCCTGGATGCTGACAAGTTTGACTGGAACCAGAGCCAAAAACCTCTTTAGTGGCACTTCCTGAATCATTCACCTTTTCCCGGCATGGACCAACGTATCAGATCCGAGTACGGCAGGCAGTGAATTCCCGAAACAAAACTGAGATTAGCCAAATTTGCTTGGCGATGGTGATGATGTGGTGTTTGGAAACTGTGTCAAGTTAAACCAAATTTCAGAAACAAAATAAACCGATTCCAATTGAATCCATGGAAGAAAAGCGAAAAATAAAGAAAACAACCAGCATAAACCTCCGAGTACGATCCATTTGAATTTCGTAGTGCGGGTCAGGAATGGTTTGTAAATTGAGACCAGTCAAATTTTCTTGTCAGTAACATAAAACCCCTGGTCCAAAACAATGAGCGAAGAGAAGGATTGACGATCATTTCATATCTATCTGAAAATAAAATCTTGCATTCGTTCAAACCAGGGGTCTCCAAACTACGGCCCGCGTGCCAAATCCGTCCCGCGAAGCCATTTCATGCGGCCCACGAAGACATTTTGCCAATAACGAAAAACAATATAAAGAAAAATTTGTTGATTTGGCAGAATGTAACATTTCCTGAAACAATCACATTGTGTAAGATGTCCAGCCCTCGGACTGTTGAGTAATAGCTTATGTGGCCCCTGGGACCAGGGGCGGATCCAGAGGGACGCGATTGGGGCAATCGCCCCCTCCAAAACCTACGAAAGTAACTACACTCATCATGATTTTTTACAATTCGAAAATCAGCATTCGCAATATAAGGCCAATTTGTCGTCCATAGTTTTGTCACAGCAGTATTGTGAAGGATACTTCATATCTCTTACAGTAGTGAAGCCTTTGTGAGACATACTATCAAATATTACTGAAATCTCCCACCACCCCTAGGCTTACTACCTGGATCCGCCACTGCCTCCGACAAAAATGTTTGGAGAACCCTGGTCTAAGCCTTTATCGTAATCCTTTCTACCATTTTGAACAAACTTTTTATCGCTAGATAATTGGTTTTCCACTTTCGCAGTAAAATCCTTTCTCTCCGCACAGTTGACGACTTTCATCTTCACCTTGGTCGCAGACTTCAATTCCGTCACAAACAAACTCTCTGCTGATGGAAGTGGCGCCTCCAGCTGCTGTGCATTTGAATCGTTTGTTGAGACAATCAGTCCTTGTTTTGTCAGAATGATTGACACAATGGAATATGCCGTCACAATAGTAACGTATGTCGATACTTACCATGTCTGTACTTTCGACCGGTAGGTTCAACGGACAATCGCACATTTCCTCGTCACTGTTGTCAAGACAGTCATAGAAACCATCGCATATAGTTGATGACTTCCATGATGGCTCGCCGCACGTCGGTGAAATTTTGAAATCTGAGAAAATAGCTTTTTTCAAAATAACCACAAAAGCACACAAAAATGAGTGTTAAAAATGTTGGATGAAATGAAATACGAAACAGCGCAAAACTCCAAGAATATATTGGTTTTCAACATACTGATGACTCATCGCACGTTGGTGAAGGTTCAGATCCTGAAAAAACAACTTTTTTCAAATTAAGTACAATTGTTGGTTAAAATGAAATGCAAGAGTGAAAAACTCTAAGAAAATAATAAATAACAAACTTTTTCATTTTTCATGTTTCAGCCATACATTACTCTTTATCACAGTTGAGGTAATAAACAAAAACTGAACATGATACTTTCTGCAAACAACTTTATTTATTTCAAAATAAAGTCCGTAATTCAAACAGTTTAAGTTAACTAAAGATCTTGCAATTTGCACGGGTATAATCGAACGTGATGGTGGTCTTTGGGAGGTTGATTTTCAGGCACTGCGTAATTTGTAATTTGCCACACTGTGAATAATACGCAAAAAATCACATCTCTGCCGCTTGCACATGGGATAGTATTGTTTCATCCCTTGCCCAAGATTCATGACCGTAGGTGAGGAGCTGAGGATCGAAGCAAAGACCAACTTAAAAATGAACAGCTTTGCGGTGTTTGAAAGCTCCCTTTTCTCAACATAGAGCAATAAAGCTCATTGTAGGGACCGAGTTTAAGGGCAGACATCTCCCCCAAACTTTTGGTCAGGGAGGAACACAATTATCTTTTGTCCCTCAAAATATTTTGTGATAAAAATGATGTAGTTGTACAAATTTCATGGTTACTTCAGTGTTGGAAACCACCAGCTTAAAGCCAGGGAATAAAGAAGAAAAATTGGCATTATCACTGGATTATGCACAGACGCAGTGTACGAATTTACTATGTAAACTGAATTATCATGATTGTTATTAATAATTGTGTTGTTTAGTTTGAATTAACCAAATCAGTGTGTACATAAATGTCGCTCAATCATGTGACAGATTCGTGTCATGTTCTTGTGAGTCGAATTCATGCGTTGTTCTGTAGCCTGCAATAAGGAGAACACGGTTGCCACTGCCAGTATTTACAAAAAGATCTTGTGGTTTGTTTTTTATCTTGTGGTTTTTAGTAGCAGTACGTTGAGCATCATTTATGTCTATTTAAGACCAACTCTCACAATCAGTGTGTTTTCATATTAAACGCAGAGCGGAAAATGTGACTAGAAGAGAGCTGAGAAGTTCTCAAAAAACTGATCTTAGCTCTAGATGCTTCAACCAATGCGTAACCACAGGTTAGAAAGCTGCGAATGAGAGTGGCAAAAGGTTTAGCGAAGAGTGACTGAAAGTTTGCACGACTTGCAAAGCAGTATTTTGCTGGCACTCTGTATCCCTTCTGCAAACTATGCAATCCGCAAATCAGCTATTATATAACGATATTTGCATAATATTGCGGTGGACCACAAAAGAAATGAAAATGTAGTTGCAGCTGTTGGAAGATCGAATTTTCCAATGTTTAATAAAACTCTCGTTGCAGAAGTTAAGAAAGTAGAAATTGAGCTTGCGCCACATGATGGCACTGCTGAGCAGCAACTGTTGATAACCTAAGTGAAGTAGTAAAAAGAACGGATGGAGTAGCATTAAATTTAAAGTTTTTTGTTACATATAAATCTGGTGCATATTTGCTGTATTCGTTGTGAAAAGAGTTGGCAACCCTGACACACAAGAGTTATAGCAAAAGTTTTGAGCATTTCTTAGTCGGATTTCATCACGACCTCAAGCCTTCCTTGATTTGTCAGCTAGGAAGATTTCGGCCGCAGTCATGGTATTTTATATTCCCAGAATACAACGTTCTTTGTGTCTGATGAAATTGCAGTGTTTGGCTTCAAAATATCTTTGAAATACTCTGACGTGGTGTGCATAAGAAAACAAAAAGCCAATAGACACTACTTCCCACATTTCATTGTTTAAATCAGCTATGTCCAACCTGCGGCCTAGTCGAAAATTTTCTGCGGCCAAGTAAGCGTTTCATTATTGTGTACGTACAATACAATAACAACCTGTCCTTTTTTACTTCTGCAGCAAACTGATTTCTAACTATACCTTTGCCGTTCCATTAGCACTAAACTTGCCTGTGGCATCACAGTTTGGGAGAGATAAAAGTACCATACAACAATTTTATTTCTTGGCCAGATAATTAAATTACAATAAAGTTCTCATTGTAGATACAGTTGGACCAGGGGGTAGCGAAAAGACTCTTCGGTCATCTTGTCTGCCACCACCTAAATGCAGTCGTTATCATTTCAGTTAGCATTGAATGCTTTCAGTAGCTCACAGTTATGTGAGAAACTGGTTGTTGAACATAATTATAATGTAAGCACCAATGTGATGTGCTTGTGTATTTTCGCATCGTCTGCTGCATACCTCAATAGCTGCTAAAGCAATGCTGCATCAGTTGCTCTCAGTTTCATTCTGAGTCAGAACTGAATGTTTGAATGTTTTTGGGGATTTTTTTTACTTTTTTCAACCATTAATCTTTTCTTTTTCCCTACAACTACTGGATTTTCACTGTAGAGATTCAGAAACAATCCTCGGTAGTATTAATACATTTTCTTCATGCATTATTCAAATATACTGTTGAAAGTAAACTTTAATTTAATAAAATGAAAGTAAGTCATCTCATTCAATGAGCAGCTCGCATAAAGATAGTCATATAATTTTTGTCCCAGAAAGGCATTTCGGTTGGATATATCTGGTTTAAAGCTGCTACAAAACTGATGTCAATAAAACCTGCCTTTCCTCCTAACAAAATTTAGTACATATAGACGCACAAGTGTAACGTTGAAAAGTTGACACTCACCCACTGCTCCACTGCTACCTCCCATAAATGACAGAAATAGCATGAGGATCAATGATGTCAGACGTTTCATAAACTTTTTCGTTGTCATGGCCATCTAGTCTTGTGACTCGCTACAAACTCTAATATATCTACAACACATACATAAAACTTCAAGTACTTCTATCCAGTTCACAGGCAAACGTTTTGAAAAGCATTATTTTATCCGAAATTTCACATTTTCTAGATATGGTGCGATTCTCCAAAAGTATGTCATTTCAATTTAATTAGGATAGACTTAACAGTTTCATTAACAATAAAAAAGCCTTCAAAAAACTATACATTTTTATTCTGAGACGTTTCGGATTAATCTTAATCCATCTTCAGTCAAAAAAATAATAAAGCAACTCTTG